>Ga0208568_1000427_pt1 | contig 16060 bp, 12 predicted proteins | sample DeeseametaMP2969_FD_184165 | JGI IMG/M metagenome (GOLD analysis project Ga0208568, IMG submission 184165) | Marine microbial communities from the Deep Atlantic Ocean - MP2969 (SPAdes) | ecosystem: Environmental > Aquatic > Marine > Oceanic | place: South of Funchal, North Atlantic Ocean... | reverse complement strand
CGTTCATTCATTGTCTTTTTCCTGTGTAGTTAACATCAGGAATGAGTGTTACGCGTTTGATGCAAAGAAAATAGAGGTCGATTTAATGACGCTTACTTTAAACTTAGGATTTCGGGTGTCCAATACATACAGCTTATCCTTGTGCGCAACCACTGACTGCACCGCTAAAAAGCAGTCTTTTCTTACTTCGCTTTGTGCCACACATTCATTTGTTTGGCTATTAGGGTAAGCGACAAATTCTCCAGTGTCGGTAACCTGAGCTACGGAAAAGCGAACGCCGTCACGCCAGTTAGGCGCATTCACAAATACACGACCATCATTACTTACCGTAACACCGGTAATTTGCGTGCCCTTTATGTCGCCCACTAATTCAACATTCGCGTCTGATGAATGTTGCGCGATTGCATTTACAGAAAAAAGTGCGGCGACAGTGGTGGCAAGTAACCCTTGTTTTATACGCTTTGTATTCATGTCCTTTTACCTTTAATTAGTGGCTTCGCTTGTCAGCACACACCACAAAGCGGTGCGCATTAACAAAACTGAATGGAATAAAGCATACGGTCTTATTGTGAATGTGGAACACCTTTTAGCGGCTTATCTATGCAGGCTGACGAAAATCAAGTGGTGAAACAAGCTTTACCACTTATGAGATCCAAAACACGCTATGCGCTCGTTTAAGTTAAGAGCTAACAAACTTTACTGAAAATTATGCACAGCAGTATGATGAAAAAACGTGAAACTGGTTTAATGCAAAAGGCAAAGTATTTGAAAACAGTGCTACTTTTAACAGCATGTATGGTCGTGGTTGCCGCATGCAGTAGTAGTAAGCCTCAGGTAAATATGGATGAAACACAAAACTTTGCCGATATTAAAACGTTCTATATTCAGCCTCCTCTAAACCCAATCAACGCGACGCTGGCCAATCACCTTTCCTCAGCCATTACCCAGCGGCTCATTGAGAAAGGCCTCACCCCATCTTCAGAGGAGGACGCCGATATCGCGGTGGGATACCTACCTTCCACCACCACTAAAGAGGATGGCACCACCTTGAATCTAGGGCTGGGCACCGGAAGTTACGGTCGCTCTGGCGGCATTTCATTGGGCAGCATTTTTAGCATTCCGGTTGGAGAGCAAACCACGCTTCAACAAGGGCTTCAAATTGACATGGTTAAAGACGGTACATTTGTTTACAGCGCGTCAGGAGCGGTAGAGCTGGAGTCGAAAGACAGTATCAGCATTCAAAATAAACTTGATGAACTCGTCATCAAGCTCCTTGAGCAATATCCGTCTAACAGATAGCTCACACCTGGGTCACCAATAAGAACCGACTTCTTCGCTAAGGGCTCGCAAGAGCCCCTACTCCATAAAAACTCTTCATAACGATGAACTTGGCGCTGATTTTGCGTATGAATGCCTATATTAGGTCCCCCACTTTTATGCCACACGCTATGAAGTGAGCTACACAGAGTCAGAAATGGATACCACATACAGCCACTTGTCATCTTCACCTTCACTATTCAATTACTTGGGCGACACAGCAAATGCCCAAAGCGCACTTCAAGATGTTGTAGAAAAATCCAAGCAGGCTAATGCTCTCGGTGATGCGTTCAGTGCGTTTAATGGTGAACTACAGGGCAATCAAATTGACACATATCTTGAAAAAATAGAAAGCGGCGAGGCCTCACTCAACGGCAACACAATTGCAAACTACCTCGATTTTAATCGGCAAAAGCTTGCCTCGGAATTAAGTGATTTAGCGGCAAAACTTGGTATTTCAGACGATACAAAGCTAACGGTGAGTAAAGGCGAGCTGGTAATTGAAAGCAGTCAGGGCGAGCAAGAGCTTGATAAAACCACGTTGCGCCTACAACAGTACCTAGAAAAGGACACCAACCTTACGTCACTTATTCAACAAACATCTCGTCTGTCTCAGTTCAAAGAATGGGGAGATGCCACGACATTTGCATCAACACTACAAGAGAAAGGCACTGACGAAGCGACTATCCAGTCATTTTTAAAAGAAGCTCGCACGTCAGTGGCGTCTGACAATACGCTGATATTCAATAAAAACGGGTTCGGCTTTTCTGCCGATGGTAAAACTGATGCGCTAATTGATGCATTTGATAAGCAGTAAGGGCAATCTTACAAAGTGAATAAGTCTCTATTCATTACCTCCCTCTTACACGAGAGCAGGTAAGTACGGAATATCACAAATTAAGAATCACTTTTTCTGTGCGAAATTAGAGGAAGTCGACGCGAAATAACGCTATGCTTGGCTGCATGATGAAGTGCAGATTGACATAATGGCAGCGCAACAGCCGCTTTCCGTTCAGCAAAACCTTACCATTAGGTTATTGCGCGTATTGCGATACAACAAAGCACGTATTGAGCGTGCACTTACGCTCATGCCTGAAAAGCACAGGCCGCTTTTTCATGTGCTTCCCTTTCTTGTACATGTTAACCACGAAGCCCTTCCAGGATATGTGGCCCCACTCACCTCGGGTGAAACCGTTCCATTTGGTATCAACAATTACTCGTTTAGACCTGATGTAGAACAAGCTTTGCAGCGCTGTTTTCCTGCACAGAGTCACTTGTTTTCAGACATTAAGCAAATTTGGCCAAGACAGCGGGCGGTTGATGCACTGGTTTTAATGGGCAGCGTGGGGACTATTGCTCAGACTGACGACTCAGACTTTGATTTTTGGGTGTGTATTGACGGTAAATGTTTTTCGACTACTGAGCTGGCTTTACTTCAACAAAAGCTAACAGCCATTGAAAAATGGGCGGATAACACCTTTGGTATTGAAGTGCATTTCTTTTTATCTGAGATAGATAAAGTTAAGCAAAACGATTTTGGCGTCGCTGAAGGTGAAAGCGCGGGCTCGGCGCAAGCCCTGTTTCTAAAAGCTGAGTTTTACAACACCAATATAGTAGTAGCAGGCAAAGCGCCGTTTTGGTGGCTTACTCCAGAGAAAACAACAGAGAAGCAGTATCAGGCTATTTACAATAGTTTGGAAAAAGGCGGCTCACCAGACGTAGACTGGTTCATGGACTTGGGTCACTTAGAGCGACTAGACGCAAGCGAACTTTTTGGCGCCGCCATCTGGCAATTAGGCAAAGCCATGGACTCGCCGTTCAAATCCGTATTAAAAATGGCAAAGCTTGAAGTATACCTTGCCAATATCTCTCACGGACAACCACTGTGCAACCTTTTGAAAAAGCATGTACACCGCGGTGCTGAAGCTCCAGGGCATGTTGCAGATATCGACCCCTACGCACTCATGTTTGACGAACTCATCGCTCACTACAAAGCCAATGGTCAGGCGGAAGATATCGCTGTATTGCAGCAGTGTTTATATTTGAAATGTGGGTGTACATTGAGCCACCCGCTTGTAGAAGGTGAGCAAGCGAATTTCAAACGCAAAATTATGGCCTCGTATGCAAAACAGTGGGGGTGGAGCCGCAAACTACTTGCCCACTTGGATAACCAACAAGATTGGACATTCAATGAACGTGTGCAGCTGAGCCGTCGAATTCACCGCTTTTTATTAAAGTGTTATCGCCGTATCTCAAAAGAGATCAGTCATCATCAACAGGTGATGGATCAAAAAGACATGACCGTTCTGGGTCGCCGATTAAGTACCTATTACGCTAAAAAGCCGGATAAAATTGAGTTTTTGCGACGCGCTTTTGACGAAAGCCTTTACTGTGAAAAGATCACCATTGCTATGCGTCAGCTCAAAAATGGTGATGAAGTATGGTCAGCCTATGCTGGTGATTTACTGAGTAAATCGGGCATTATCGACGATTCACAAAAAGTTACTCAAGCGGCTAGCGCCATTGCACTGATGGTCTGGCTTGTGTCGAGCAAAATAATAGATACAAACAGTAAGGTTTATCTCGATTACAATTACGGTGAAGTGAGCGAACTAGACTTGAACGATTTGCTTAAGCATTTGTGCAAGTATTTTCCTCCAGTCAAAGTGTCGTCACTACCGCGTAATGACTTGCTGGCGCCAGAACGCATAACCGCATGTTTTGCCATTGTGAACTTCCCCACCCTACGCCAAAAAGCCACGGTAGAGAATGTATCCATTCTTTATACGACGTCTTGGGGTGAAACCTTTTTGAGACACGGCAGCGACGTGCTGGATACGCTGTGGTACGACTTACAAGAAGTAACCCCAAAGCCGCCGTGCTATGTAATGGTGCCACGTGGAAATCAACAAGCACGAATACTCGGCGAGTTCTTAGAAGCTAACGAGCTTAATTTCACCGTTTTATACTGATACACCCAACGTAACGCTTTCAAAGAAGCGCCAAGCGTAGTACTCCATCTCACACTATCTCTCCGTTTAAAAAATATGCAGAAAAATCTTGCGCTTTAGAATTACAAGTGTAATCTAAAACCATGGACTACAAATGTAATCAAAATAACAGACGTCGTAATTATGAGTAAAATGTCAGACAAACCCGAAATTTCAAACGCTGAATTTGAAGTGCTGGACGTACTGTGGGACGACCATCCTGCCACGTCGAACGAGGTTATTGCGCGACTTAATGACAAAAAAGACTGGCACGAAAAAACCGTCAAAACCTTGTTAGGCCGCTTGGTAAAAAAAGAAGTGTTAGGGTTTGAAAAGCAGCAGCGCCAGTATCTTTATTATCCACTGATTGCTAAAGAAGACTATACAAAAAAAGAAACCACGAGTTTTGTTAGCCGACTGTTTAAAGGCAAGATCGCCCCTATGGTCGCCGGTTTTGCAAATCAAAACTCGTTATCTAAACAAGATGTGGACGAGCTCAAAGCCCTTATCAAGAAATGGGAAGAAAACAATGATTGATTGGATTATTGCTCAGCAGGGTATTTTGTCGCTAGCGCTTGTTTTACTCATGGTGTGCGAACACTTTTTCACTAATAAAATTGGGGCTTCGCTTACCTATAAGCTATGGGCGCTGATACCAGCTTGCCTCATAGTCAACAACCTTCCAATGTCGCTGGTTAACATTCCATCAAATAGCTTTGCTCGCTATGTGGTTGGCGTTAAGCCCACATTAAACACCGTTGAGTTTGAAACCTGGTTTACTGTATGGGCAATTGGCGTAAGCGTAATTACAGCCTATGTCTTAGCGCATCATCTTAAAATATGGGCATCGATAGGAAAGCGCCACGCTATCCACACCAATGCCTACTATTCCAGCAAAGCTACCACACCTATGCTATTTGGTTTTATCTTGCCAAAGGTGCTTATTCCCTTCTCATTTAAAAGTGCATTTTCGATTCAACAACAAGCACTGGTATTAGAGCACGAGAATGTGCATCGCAAACATTACGATCACCTGTGGAACGCGTTAGCGCTGGTTATCGCTATTGTATTTTGGTTCAACCCACTAGTTTGGCTTGCGCTAAAATCCTTCAGAATTAATCAAGAACTGGCTTGTGATCACGCAGTACTGAAAGACAAGACAGACAACGAAAAACTTACCTATGCAAAAGCACTCGTGCAGTGTGCAGAGCATGGTTCAGACGCCCTGCACTTTACACGCGGGCTTTACCCAACCTTTGGAGAAAAAAGGACTATGATCAAACGTTTAAACGCGATAAAGCAACCTATGCGTAACAATAAGGTACTAGCTGCAGGCGTACTTTCAATTGCCGCCATGCTCACCATCAACACGGCTTTAGCCAATGCGCCAGTAGCAGAGACAAAATCTGAAGCTAAGATTAACCAGGCATCGCCGGTTAAACGCGTTCCACCAAGCTATCCAGAAAAAGCAGCGCAGCAAAATGTAGAAGGTTTCGTTGTACTCTCCTTCGATATTACTGAAACGGGCGCTACAGATAATGTAAAAGTAGTAAAATCAGTGCCTGCTGGCGTGTTTGATAAAAGCGCAAAAGTTGCCCTGAAACAATGGGAATACAAGCCTCGTATTCAAGGTGGCAAAGGCGTGAGGCAGACCGGCCTTCTGGTGCAGCTAGACTATCAACTCGGAGCCTCTCTTGATACGGCGAGTGTTGAAAAGAATGCTTCCCCTGATGTAGAGCGTATAATCGTTCCACCCAAACAGAGCAAGTAAGCCCCAAAATTATCAGAATACTAAAAGGAGCGTATCGCTCCTTTTAGTGTTTTGTCTAATTGACTTAGTTCCTGCCTGCTGCACACTACCACTCGATCACCCAAGTCTCTTATAAAATGTAAAGTGCCTTTACAATTTCTATAGAGAATTTACGACCTCACTACGTTAGAATGTGAGTATTCACACACCTGAAAACTTCTAATTTATGGAAGGTTTAAATAGTCGATAGCGCAATTGCTACGGTTATTTTCAATCATGTTACTCCAGACGGGCTTTCGCTGCTGGTGTACAAAAAGGAAATCTATAATGAATCGTATCGTTTTAGCACCTACAGTGCTTGCCCTTACTTTTTTTACTACTTGTGCTAATGCAAATATTGATCAGCTTAAAGGTCTGTTAGGCGGTAAGAAAGCGGAATCGACAGTAACTTCCAGTAGCCTAACTGAAATGGCAACTAGCGCAGCATCTAATATCGACTTGGCTAGCTTAGTGAGTTCAGTTGCAGGTAACCTTAACGTGTCTGAAAACCAATCAGAAGGTGGCATAGCGTCAATTATGAACTATGTACAAGGCAACCTTTCAGGCGCTGATTACGCCCAGTTGGCAAGCAGCATTCCAGGTATTGATGCCCTGCTTGAAGATGTTCCCTCTCTTAGTGGTAACTCAGCAGCAAGCTCAAGCTCTTCACTATCAGGCTTACTCAACAAGGCCTCTGAGTACAGCTCTACGCTTAAGTCGGTAAACGACCTAAAGCAACAATTTGAAGCGCTAGGCCTTTCAACCGATATGATTGCCAGCTTTGTCACTCAAATCAGCTCGTATTTAAATGTAAATGCAGATGAAGAAACACAGGCGTTGTTTAAATCTGGCCTAGATAATTTGCTAACCGCTCTGTAACCTGTCTAAGGCGTATTAATTCTCTTCTACAATCCAAATTAATACGCTTTAACTTTTTTGCAGGGGCTTTTAGCTTGGTGAAATAGCAACTCCTGTTTATCTTTTTACACTCAAATACACAGCCTAATCGCCTATGCAAAATGCAATGTCTCGGTTTTCTACGCAGCCCAAATGGTTTCGACTATCCACTTATCTTGTTCTCATCTACCTTACTTACGCGCTTCTTATCGGCGTAGTTACGCCTGCGGTATTAAAGGCAAAGTTACCCAACATAGTGAAAGAAAACACTGGAAGAGATGCTGCTGTTGAAGATATTGCAATCAACCCTTTCTTGCTAAAAATAGAAGTGACTAATTTTGTTATCTATCCAAATATACACTCTTCAAATGAAAGCGAAGATAACGCCGTAATCCAGAACCAAGAAAATCATTTCTTTAGCGTAGGCAATGTTTCACTGGACGTTGGATTCTGGCAATCACTTTTCACCTTCACTCCTGCCGTTGAATCGCTAACCATAGACGAACCTTTTGTTTCCATTGCACGTTTAAGCGAAAGTGAAGACACACAAATCTTCAACTTCTCTGACATTCTTACCCACGTAGAGAAACGCAGTACAAAAGCACCTGAAGAGCCTAATGACACTAGCGAAGGGCAAATTCCCCGAATTACGTTACGTGATTTTGCACTTAACGAAGGGCGAGTGGTTATTGAAGACAAGGTGACCAACACCCTACTTGATTACCCAGAATTGAGCGTTGACTTGCAAGATTTGGATACTCACGCTTTGATCAGTTCAAGCAGTGTTGGCAACAAAAACGCTAACCCTAAAAGCGATAAAAGTGAGAGTGCTCAATCAAAAGGTAAGTTAGCGTTCAACCAATATCAATTTAACTTGCTCACCGCAGAGAAAGGTAACATCGCCATTGATGGCGAGTTTCAATTATCTCCACTAAAAGTTACGACAGACATCACGATAAACGATGTAGCGCTTACGCCGCTTTGGTCACTTTCGAAAGATTTGATAGAAGCAGATTTAGTAGACGGCAAGGTTAACTTAAGCTTACATGCTGAAGTTTTTGAACAAGATACAGCCTTCCAGTTTATTCTAGAGCGTGGCGAATTTGGTGTTAACAACCTTGTGTTTAACGCTGATTCTTCGCCAGCCACAACAGGCACCGCCAAGAGTTCGCAAGAGATCATTGCCATACCCGCGTTTGCCATACACGATATAAACGTAAACGCATTAGAACAGCAAGTTAGCATTGCTGAAGTTGCTTTTGACAACGTTCGAGTGTCGGGCCTATTTGACAAGTCAGGGCTTGATTTACAGCGTCTGTTTACCCCCAAAAGCCCTACGGCAGATGCTACATCAGCTAACGCTAACCCCAGCGCAGCGCAAGAAGGAAATAGTGAAACAGAAGATGAGGATGTTTCTAACGTAGCAACCGACAGCACAAATGAACTAGCACATGAGACCTCGTGGTATGTTGAGCTTCACCAATTTGCATTTAATGGCGGTAGCATTGACCTTTTAGAGCGTAGCGTAAGTGACGGGACCTACTACCGCATCAGCAACCTCAATATTAAAAGTGGAAAAGTCACTACTGACTTCTCTAAACCTATTTCCTACACCACCAGTTTACATGTCTCTGCCGACCCACAGACGTTTAGCGACACATCCAAAGGTGCACTAAGCAGTAGCGGCAGCGTAGTTATTGCAGAACAAACTGTGCAGGGTAAAGCAGCGATTGAGCAACTGGTGCTAAGTCAGTTCCAGCAGTACGTTTCCCCCCACGCAAATGTGACCCTTGAAGAAGGGCTATTTAATTTAAACGTTGAGTTTGATGGGGCATTTATGAACGCCGCTGATAAAGAAAATATCGACTCACTAAACGTTAAGGCGAGTACTAGCATTAATAATTTAAGCGTACTGGATGACGCCAGCTCTCCCCTACTACAGTGGCAGTCCTTAAATGTAGACAACATCGAATTTGACCACACATCGAACCAGCTAAGCGTAGACAACATTCACCTACAAGCGCCATTTGCACGACTTATTATTGATGAAGCTAAACAGACCAATGTGAGTAAGCTGATTGTCGCTTCATCAGACAAGTCCGCTAACAGTGAAAGTGCCAGCGAAACTGGCAGCGCAACCACGTCGAAAGCATCAAACGCAAACGTGCATGCAAGCACTACAGCTGAGCCTTCACAAGCCAACGAATTGGCCATCGCCGTTAACACTATATCAATAGAAAACGGCAAAGCGTATTTTGCTGACCATTCACTAACGCCCAAATTTGCGTCTGCTATAGAAAGTTTAAATGGCAAAGTATTGGGAATTGACTCTCGCTCAACTTCCCCTGCCAATGTGGATATCACCGGAAAGATAGACAACTATGCTCCGGTCAAACTAGCAGGCACTATTCACCCATTAAAAGATGATATAGACCTTGATTTAGATTTTTCAGTCAAAGGCGCTGAACTCACTTCAGTTAACCCCTACTCAGGCACCTACATGGGCTATTACATTGACAAAGGCTTGCTGTCTTTGGCTGTGCAATACAAACTGAATGGTAAAGCGTTGGAAGGTAAGAACCGTGTGGTTATCGACCAATTAACGTTAGGCAAGAAATCGAATTCTGAGCAGGCGTTGAGTTTACCACTTGGGCTTGCCATTGCGTTATTAGAAGACAGAAACGGCGTTATCGATTTGGGTTTGGATGTGTCTGGCGATATCGATAGTCCGGACTTCAGTTTCGGCTCCATTATCCTCAATGCTATTGGCAATATTATTACAAAAGCTGTTACTGCACCCTTTTCGCTACTTGCGAACCTGGTTGGCAGTGACGACGAACTCGACAACGTTGAGTTCGGGTTTGGAGAGCATTCGCTCAATGCGGACGCTCAAGAAAAACTGAATACCCTTGCCAAAGCACTTAAAAAACGTCCAGGACTTAGGGTTAATATCGAAGGTACTGTCAACGCCATGTCTGATGCAAGTGCCCTAGCGCAACGTCAGTTAAACACTACACTTTTAACAAGAAGCGGCTATGCTGATGCATCTGCTACTTCCGGCAACGCTAGTACTAACGAAAATTCTCTTGCTGGCGGTGAAAATGAAAGTTCCAACACCCCTGGCAGCGTACAGCGCGACTCAATAAGTGGCAGTAATATCCCACTGGAAGGCCCGTTAGCCGATGCGCTTTTATCCTACTATGTTGAGGTGTTTACACCTGACCTTAATCAAGAATATGACAACATGGTGGCGCAGCTTTACCCTGAACTCGCAAATTCAGACAATGAACAGAGCCAAAAGAGTGCTGATAACAATAAGGAAGTCATTAACGAAGAAAGTGTAAACCGAGCATTAAGCATTGCCCGATACAACAAACTACGTAACAACATTGATATCCCTGAAAGTGACTTAATCCTTCTGGCTGACGCGCGCAGTAAAGCGGTGAAAGGTTATTTGGCAAATGAAGCTGAGGTAGAAGCGAATCGCTTATTCTTGCTTAATACCCAGCACGACTTACATACCGAATTTAGCGGTGTGGAATTAACGTTAGAAGCGAAGTAATGAACGGGTTGGCTTGAAAATAAAACCCTATAATTTAGGGTTCCATAAGGTCACTAAACAAAAAAAGGGTAGCTTATTCAGTTAAGCTACCCTTTTTTGTAAACAGTGACTTCTGATACTACTTGCTACTTAAAACCCAGCTAGCAAATGGTACCGTAGTGCGTGCCTCGCCTACTTCTTCAAATGGGGCGCGCAAGTTGCGGATACGTTAGACGCGTTGAAAATTTCGATCCAATAGCCGTCTGGGTCTTTGATAAATGCGATCCCTTTCATAGAACCATCATTAAGCCCTTTCTGAAAAGGAACGTCTAGTGATGCAAATCGTGCACATGCAGCTTCAGCATCAGGCACATGAAAACCAATATGCCCAAAACCTTTTGGCTCTGTATTTCCGTTATGATAATCCACTGTTTCTGGTGTATCGCCCCAATTGTGGGTTAGCTCCAACATGGCCGGGCGACCAAAAGTTTGCTGAGTACGTTCGTCTACATCGTCAGAAATATCAGAGAAATCATCACCTGCCGCCAAAAAATAAAGGCTGAACTTCATTTCTTCAAAATCTAGACGCTTAATTAGCGTCATTCCCATAACTCGCGTATAGAAATCTAGCGAACGCTTGGGGTCGGCAATGCGCAGCATAGTTTGGTTGAACACAAAACCTTGTGTCGCGGCATCTTTCTCTTCATACAGGCCTTCGGCCTTATCGAAATGTCGGCTCATAATAGTCGTCCTTAGCGATATAGATAATTAAGGCAAGGCAATCTTGCTTTGCCTAAAAACGAGTGCATAGAAGTGAGGGGTAATTTTCTTTTCACAACAGCACTTAGTCTATCCTCTTACGCGCTTTACCTCAGATGCGTTTTATTCAACGCCTATTTTTACAGCGCTTTTATTTTTTAGGGAGCTTTCCCCAAACCGAACCTGCATCACTTTTTTTCACTGGCGACACTTTAGTATTGGTGTTTTTGCCAGCCGCTTCTTTTTGTTTGCTAGCGCCTTTATTAAATGAGCTTGGCTTAGTACCAGAAGTGCTTGAGCTATCTGATTTTTTATGCGAAGTTTGTCGCGTGGACTCCGGTCGATATTTTTTCACCATACCCTGCAGTAAATTACGAACCACTTGATCGCCTGCGGGTTTGTAATTGCGATGGTCTGGCTTTCTAAAAAATGCTGACAGTTCACCTTTACTTATTCTGAAGTCTGCTAATTTAAGTACCGCTATCATATCGTCATCTTTATAACTCATCGCAATACGGATTTTGCGCAGCACTTCGTTATTGCTTAATCGCTCTTTTGGCCCCAGTTCTTGAGGCATTTGCCCTTCTTGACGCCCACGGTTTTTAATAATCAATCCATCAAGAAACAGCGCAATAATCTTGTCGCGACACGGTAGATAGCCCTCTTCGCCTTCCCGCTTCATCACAGCATGTAAATAATCAATTTCCATGTCGTAGTTAACTAATTTAAAAATACTTATGGCGGCGGTATCGTTGATAGCTAATGCATAACGAAGGCGACGTAGAACATCGTTGTGGATCATGAAAATGGGCCTGAAAAGTGGAGTAGCCAATAATTGGTATGGATTACAGTGTAGCGCAACGTGCGCTTTCGCATATTTTACACTACTTGGCCATTCGCATCTATCGCGGGCTGTCAGGTGCATAATTTCTACCAACACATAGTGAAACCAAATTAACGTAGTTGGCGTAACGACATTGTACATCTGGTTTCGCTCATTTCATCGGCGTACCGAAATTGAGCTCATTGGTAGAAGGATACTTCCATGGCAACATTAAATCTCAACGGGAAAGACGTCAGTCTTCCCGATGATCCACGAACGACTTTGTTAGATTTTCTCCACCAGCATTTATCACTTTTTGGCACCAAAAAAGGTTGTGACCACGGTCAATGTGGTGCTTGTACCGTTATCGCTGACGGCAAGCGTATTAATGCATGCTTAGTGTTTGCATTCCAGTTAGAAGGCGCTGAAGTCACAACTATTGAAGGCATCGGTGAAGGTGAGAGTCTTCATCCGCTGCAAAAAGCTTTTATCGAGCGTGACGCGTTTCAGTGTGGCTACTGCACATCGGGTCAAATATGTTCAGGCGTATCCCTACTTAGGGAAATGAAAAACAAAGACCCTAGCGCAGTTACTTATAGTCAAACTCGTCACAGTAAAGCTTCACTGAAAGAAGATATCAGCGAACGCATGAGCGGTAACCTTTGCCGCTGCGGTGCCTACCCTAATATTGTGGATGCTATAACCGATGTTATTGCTTTGGAGAGACAATAATGCAGCCATTCACTCTTCATCATTATAACGGCGAAAAGCCGTTGAGCAGCCTGCCCCTGGACACAAGGTCACGTTTTTTGGCCGGAGGTACAAACCTAATAGACTTAATGAAACTACAGGTAGAAACGCCTAAAACATTAGTAAGTCTTGCGAAATGGGATAAAGCTAACACTATCAGCGAAGATGACAATTACTATTATATTGGCGCCATGGTGACTAATTCTGACTTAGCGAAGTTCGCTCACACGCAGCCCAATGTGTCTTTACTTGCGCAAGCTTTATTAAGCGGTGCAACAGTTCAACTTAGAAATAGGGCAACCACTGCAGGCAATTTGCTACAACGCACCCGCTGTTATTATTTTTACGACACCACAAAAGCCTGTAATAAACGAGAGCCAGGCACTGGCTGTAGCGCATATAACAGCATGAATAGAATTCATGCCATATTTGGCACTAGCGAGAGCTGTATCGCCACACACCCTTCCGACATGGCCGTAGCCATGATTGCGCTTAACGCACAGGTACATACGCAGCAACCTGATGGCAACACGCGTCAAATCGCGCTACGAGATTTCTACCGTGAACCTGGCGACACGCCGCACATAGAAACCCAATTAGACGAAGATGAACTCATTACCCATGTCAGCATAAAGAAAAAAGCAAACGGTACTCAGTACTATCACAAAGTACGCGACCGTTCTTCCTATGCGTTTGCACTCGTTTCTGTTGCGGCTGGTTTGAAAATTGAAGATGGTCGTTTTAAAGACCTTTCTCTCGCCTTTGGTGGTGTGGGCACCAAGCCTTGGTATCCGCAAAAAGCAATCAGTTTTCTTGAAGGCGCGGAACCAACCCAAGAAGTCATATTGCAAGCCGCGGAAGCTGAGTTATCCGAAGCAAAAACGTTTGGCAGTAATGACTTCAAACCAGAACTATTGCGCAGGACGTTAACAAAAGTGCTTTTAGAGTTAGCAGAACATCAGGTAAAGCACCCAGGACATGAAGGAGCTTTATATGACAACGCATAATGCCAAAACTGTAGGGACGCCAGTTAATCGAGTTGATGGTTCAGCAAAGGTGTCAGGTCAAGCAAGGTACGCTGCGGAGCATATGAGCGATCGCACTCCTTTGATAGGCTGGGTTGTATCAAGTGATACTGCCGTAGGTAAAATCACATCCCTTAATACAGAGCAAGCGGAACAGGCCGAAGGCGTACATGCAGTTATCACGTATAAAAATGCAGGTACTCTTAAGCCATTTAGCAAGCCTGCAGATGAAAGCAGGTTTACTCAAAGTCGCGCCGTACTTAACGAACCTAACATTCGTCATTTCGGTGCGCCGGTCGCTCTAGTTATTGCTGATACGTTGGAGCAAGCACGCTATGCCGCAAGTCTAGTAACCTTCACCATAGACGGTGAAATACCAGATTTGCTGACAGAATTCGATGATGCAACGCAAAAACCAGCGTCGCTAGATGGTGGGTTTGAGGCAGATGCGTCTAGCGGTGATAAACCGCAGCAAAGTGATATTCAAGCAAGCATTAACGAAACTTATACTACACCAAGCCAAATCTCTGCCGCTATGGAGCCTCATGCCACGGTTGCCGACTTTAAAGATGGAAAGCTTGAGGTCTATTGTAGCGTTCAGATTATAGCGACGGCTGTTGAGGCGCTTGCGATTACGCTTGAAATGGATGCAGCAGACATCGTAGTGCAGAGCCCCTTTGTAGGTGGCGGGTTTGGCTCTAAGCTAGGTCTTCATTACGATGCAACACTCGCTTGTATAGGGGCTAGGTATTTAGAGCGGGCTGTAAAAGTGGTGTTAAGCAGGCGACAGGTCTTTTATAACACCCCGCATAGAGGGCACAGCATACAGAAAATTAGCCTTGCTTCTGGTGATGATCATGCACTGTTAAGCGTACAGCACAAAAGCGCTATGCCAAAAGCCAAGGGCTATGAGTTTGCCGAAGCAACAGGTGCCGGCGCACGGGTTACCTATAAATCTCAGTTTATTGAAAGTACGCATAGGGTCAAAGACGTAGACCTGCCGCTTATCGACTCTACCCGTTCTCCTGGAGACGCCATTGGCTCCCTTGCTTTTGAATCGGCCATTGATGAACTTGCCCACGAAGCTGGTGTCGACCCGCTCACATTTCGCATAAAAAATCTGCCGGTAGTTCACCCTATGAAAGGCACGCGATTTACCACCCACAACTTAGGTGAGTGCCTTCGTCAAGGCGCGCAAAACTTCAAGTGGCAGCATAAAACACAGCCCACACCGGGTAAACAAATCGGCCATGGGGTAGCGAGTGCTATGCGTATGAATGTGCTGGTGGAAAGTTCAGCTGAAGTGGAATTGAGTGCTACCGGTGAGGTAACGGTTCGCACTGATATGACAGATATTGGTACAGGCACCTACACAATTCTCACACAAATTGCCGCCGATACTTTAAATACGTCGGTAGACAATGTCACAGTAAAACTCGGTGATAGCCGCTACCCTGCTTCATGTGGTTCAGGTGGCTCATTTGGCGCAGCAAGCTCTGGTTCGGCGGTTAAAAAAGCCTGTGAAGCGCTTATTGCGAATATTAAAAACTCACTTCCCCCAGCTCTTAGCCAAGCTGAACTACAAATTTCAAATGGGCAAATAAAGTTAGTCTCGATTGCACAAGGTAATGATGATGAAGTAAGTAGTCCGATATTACTCGCCAACTTTATGTCCGACAGCGAATTCCCCATATCAGCAACCGGTAGCGTATCCGAAGATGACACCAGCGATGATGAGCAGTATTCATGTGGCGCTCATTTCGCGGAAGTAGAGGTAGATGAATACACGGGTGAAGTTAGGCTACTTCGCCAATACGGTATGTTCAGCGCGGGGCAAATCTTGAATATGAAAACAGCTGCATCTCAAATAAAAGGGGGAATGGTATGGGGTGCTGGCTACGCACTTACTGAAGGGATCCATCACCATAGAGACACGGCAAGCTTTGTAAATCCAGATTTTGGTGAATATCATGTGGCAGTCAATCGGGACATTGCCGAAGTTAGCCTGGATTTCTTACAAGAGGCAGATTATGCCGCATCGCCAGTGGGCGCAAAAGGTATTGGTGAACTAGGCATTACTGGAGCAGGCGCCGCCATCGCTAACGCAATTTATGATGCATGCAAAGTGAGAGTACGAGACTTCCCCATTACCATGGATAAAATAATCGC
>Ga0208568_1000419_pt1 | contig 16176 bp, 16 predicted proteins | sample DeeseametaMP2969_FD_184165 | JGI IMG/M metagenome (GOLD analysis project Ga0208568, IMG submission 184165) | Marine microbial communities from the Deep Atlantic Ocean - MP2969 (SPAdes) | ecosystem: Environmental > Aquatic > Marine > Oceanic | place: South of Funchal, North Atlantic Ocean... | reverse complement strand
GCGACGGCACGCCCGTTTATCACTCACCACAACAGTCTGGACCTGGACATGTACCTGCGTATCGCGCCGGAACTGTACCTCAAGCGACTGGTGGTGGGCGGTTTTGAAAAGGTCTTCGAGGTGAACCGCAACTTCCGTAACGAAGGGCTGTCTACCCGGCATAACCCGGAGTTCACCATGCTGGAGTTTTATCAGGCCTATGGTGATTACCACGACCTGATGAACCTGACGGAAGAAATGCTCCGCACCCTGGCCCAGGATGTACTGGGCACCACCGACATTCCCTACCAGGGGGATGTGTATGACTTTGGTAAACCTTTTGCCCGGATTACGGTATTCGATTCCATTTTGCACTTTAATCCTGAGATTGATGCGGCAAAACTGGCTGATCTGGAGGGCGCCCGTGAAATCGCCACCGGTCTGGGAATTCCGTTGAAGGATGGCTACGGACTCGGCAAGGTACAGATCGAGATTTTTGAAAAGACGGTAGAGCACCGCCTGAAGGATCCAACCTTTATTACCGAGTACCCTACCGAGGTGTCGCCGCTGGCTCGCCGGATGGACGATAACCCCTTCGTGACCGAGCGTTTTGAGTTCTTCGTGGGCGGCCGTGAGATCGCCAATGGTTTCTCTGAGTTGAATGATGCCGAAGATCAGGCAGAGCGTTTCCGTCAGCAGGTAGCAGAGAAAGATGCTGGTGATGACGAAGCCATGTTCTATGATGAGGACTATGTGGTAGCCCTGGAGCATGGCCTGCCGCCAACCGCCGGTGAAGGGATTGGTATTGACCGGCTGGTAATGTTGTTTACGGACTCGCCTTCCATCCGGGATGTGATTCTGTTCCCGCACATGCGGCCTCAGGCGCGTTAAGCACCTGGCTGTTGGGGCACGGATTGTGCCCCCTATTCGCGTTGTGCGGACGTTGGGAGAGCGACACATGACATCACTGTCGTGATGTTTGGGGCTAATAACAAAGGCTGACTGTGTCCATGAGTAGTGTAATCCAATATCAGGGTAGAAAAGCCCGTCGTGCCGGCAGCGAACAGCGCCGCCAGGCCATTCTTGAAGCGGCACTGACCATTATTGTTCAGGACGGCATCCGCGCAGTGCGTCATCGTGCCGTGGCCCGTGAAGCTGAGGTGCCGCTCTCGGCGACCACCTATTACTTCAAGGATATTTCCGACCTTATTGCTGATACTTTCACGCTGTTTGCCGAACGGGCACTCAAGGAAGTGATCGAGCCCTTCAAGGAGCAGGCCTTTGCGCTGCTGTCACAATTTTCCAGGGAAAGTCTTTCCAATCCGGAAGATCGTTCGCGACTGGTGACGTTAACGTCACAGATGATGGCGGCGTTTATTGTGGATGAGCTCACGAACCGTCGTGATCATCTTGTCGCAGAGCAGGCGTTCTTGCAGGAAGCGGTGCTGGACAGCCGACTGCGTGATTTGGCTGATTTATACCTCCGCCAGCAATTGGAAGGCCTGATCATTGCCGCTGAGCGATTTGGCAGCGATCAGCCCAAGCTGGATGCGGAGCTGATCCTTTCCACCATGGTGACGCTGGAGCAGCGATTACTGGTACACCCTGAGCGCACCTCGCAAGAGTTTGTCGAGTCGCGGATTCACAACCTTTTGAATAAATTGGTTCCTCATGGTTGATGCTGCCTCTGTTCCGTTGGAGCCAGGCTGGGCACAGCATTTGGGACAAGAATTTCAGCGTCCCTACATGGGCGAGTTACGCCAGTTTCTGGCAGCGGAAAAACAGGCGGGTAAAACAATTTATCCACCGGGGCAGGATATCTTTAATGCCTTTAACCTGACTCCGTTTGAACGGGTGAAGGTGGTGATACTTGGCCAAGACCCTTACCACGGCCCGCATCAGGCACATGGCCTGAGCTTCTCTGTACAGAACGGCGTCAAAACGCCTCCTTCGCTGGTGAATATCTACAAGGAAATTCAACGGGATCTGGGCCATGTGCCGCCGGCCCATGGCAATCTGACTCATTGGGCCGAGCAGGGTGTGCTGCTGCTGAATGCGGTGTTGACGGTTGAGGCCGGTCAGGCGGCATCCCACCAGAAGCGTGGCTGGGAAACCTTCACCGACCAGGCCGTGGAGCATCTGAATCTTCATCGTGAAGGCCTGGTGTTTCTGTTGTGGGGTAGCCATGCCCAGAAGAAGGGGCGATTGATTGACCGCGACAAGCACTGCGTGCTCACTGCGCCACACCCTTCTCCGTTGTCTGCGCACCGGGGCTTTCTGGGGTGTGGGCATTTCTCCCGTGCCAACCAGTACCTGCTTCAGCAGGGGCTGACGCCAATTGATTGGGCGGTGAGTGAGGAAGGTTAAGCCTTGCGAACCTTACCGGAAATGATCGCCCTGAGAGCGTGATGACTGTGCGGACTTGGCGGGAGATGTGGATGTCTCCTGACTCGCGCAGTGAATCATTATTCATCTAATTGTCCCTTTGGAGTTGTTGTGTCTGATTGCGTGCTGTTTTCCGAACTGCCTACGGCCAGTGGTCATGTGATTGCGCGGGCCACACTGAATTCCCCGAAATCACTGAACGCGCTGAGCCTGGACATGATTCGCCTGCTGGATCAGCAGTTGGATGAATGGGAGCAGCGTGAGGATATTGTGGCGCTCTGGCTGGATGGGGCAGGGGGCAAGGCATTCTGTGCGGGGGGCGACATCGTGCAGATGCATCAGTCGATGGTGAAGCATGCCGGCGAGAGCCGTAACCCTGTGATCGAGGAGTATTTCGCAGCGGAATACGCGCTCGATTATCGCTTGCATACCAGCCGGATCCCGGTGGTGGTGTTTGGCGGTGGCATCGTCATGGGCGGCGGCATGGGGTTGATGCAGGGCGCCGATTTCCGTCTCGTTACCCCGGCTTCTCGCATGGCCATGCCGGAGATCACCATCGGGCTGTTCCCGGATGTGGGCGGCAGCTGGTTCCTCAATCGTTTGCCGGGCAAGGCGGGGTTGTTCCTTGGGTTGACCGGGGTGCACATCAATGGGCGTGAGGCGGTGGAAGTGGGCATGGCCGACCGTATGGTCGACGATGATGCCGATGCCCTGCTGAAGGCTCTGGGCCAACAGACGTTTGCGGGTGATGCCCGCGATAATCATGCGGTGCTGTACCGTTTCTTCCGCGAGCAGCAGGTCGACATGTCCGGGATGCCTCATCCCCTGATGGATCATATGGCGCAGATCAATCGGTTGTGCGACGGTGAAAGTCTGACGGTGGTGGTTGAGCAACTGCTGGGCGAGAAGGATCGGGATGCCTGGTTGGACAAGGCGCTGCGCAATCTCGAAAAAGGCTGTCCGCAGACCGCGCATCTGGTGTGGGAGCAGCTGGCTCGCTCTACGTATTTCTCACTGGCGGAGGTATTCCGCATGGAGTGGTGTCTGGCGGTACAGTGTGCGCTGCACGGTGATTTCCGCGAGGGCGTGCGTGCCTTGCTGATCGACAAAGATGGCAAGCCGGCTTTCCGTCATCGTCAGGTCGCTGACGTGCCGAGAGCCTATATTGATGGCTTCTTCGAATGCCCGGCGCCAAAGCACCCGTTGGCAAGTCTGGGTAATTAATTCATCAGACCTGAACCAAACAGGCCGCTCCCGAACCGGGTGTGGCCTGTTTGCGTTGGGGTGCCTGAAAAGGTGTTCTGGATGCCTGGCGCTGTGCGGTCAGTCCTTCCAGGGCAGGGAGTAGGGCAATGCTGCCAGTCGGCTGTCCAGTGGCTGTTCGTCTTTGAACAGGGTGCCGTCGGTATCGCGGCGCAGCACGACCAGGGCACTGTAACCGTGAGGGGCGCTGGCGCTACTGACCACTTCGCCTGCGGCTTTGCCGTCGGCATCGCGTAGTACGTCGCCGGCCTCAAGAGGCCGGTTTGCACTGTAGTCGATCCGTTGCATGCGCTGTTTGAGTTTGCCCTTGAAATGCATCCGGGCGACGACTTCCTGGCCGGTGTAGCAGCCTTTTTTGAAGTTGACCCCGCCGGTGACATCGTAATTCAGCACCTGTGGCAGGAACAGGTCTTCCGCGCCGGGGTAGATTTGCCCTTCGCCGGCTTCGATATCGGCCAGCTTCCAGCCGTTGGCCGTGGTGATGGCGCGCTCGGCCGACAGGGCTGCCCATGCGCTGTCCGCTTGTGCGGACGGGGTGATGACCAGGGCATGCTCGCTGTGTGGATAGCGTAGCCATAGCCCGTGCTCGGTGGGCTGGCATTGCCCGGGAGCGGGACTCGTGCCCGGTAGTGCGCCGGCAAGGCCAAATACCACGCAATCCTGGTCAACAGAGAATTCGACTTTGGCGCGCAGGCGGTACTTCATCAGCGCCTTGATGACCGCGTCCTGCTGCCCGGTGGGGCAGAGCATCAGGTAGTCCTCGCCGTCGCGCACAATGCGAACACTGACCAGTCCGCGACCTTTCAGGCTCAGGTGCATGCCGTTCAGGTGTGCGCCCTGATCCACCTCGCGCAGGTCACAGGACAGCTGCCCCTGGAGATAGTGGCCGGCTTCCTCGCCGGAGGCGCGAATCACGGCCAGATGATCACAGAGACTCAGATAGGGGGATTCGGCATGGTCTGCCAAAGATCTTGCGGCAATAACGTCGGACCAGCTCATGGGACTCCTCTGAAACGGGCTGACATTCAGCGTCGACATTCACCGGCCATGATACCTGAATCCTGGTCGTTAGCGTGGGTCGTCGGCATAACAATTTGGTGGGTTGATGGTGTGCTTTGGGAGCTGTCTGGGCGCGGTGGCGCTGGAGTCCCGGTTTCATGTGCTGGATAATGCGCCCACGGTTTGGACCACTCTGTTATCAGGAAGCCCTTAATGAGCAACGAGGATCTTAAACGCAAGTACCGTTGGCAGTGCCGTCGTGGCGCGTCAGAGGTCGAGGTGGTGCTGTATGCCTACCTGGATGACCACTTCGACAGCGAGTCGGCTGAGCATCAGGCCTGGTTCCCGCGACTGCTGGACTGCCAGGATGCAGACATGTTCGAGTGGTTTACCTATCGCAGTGAACCGGCCGATCAGGAACTGCGGGACTATGTCCGCCATGTCCTTGCCCTTGTCTCCTTACGCAAGGATTGAGCTGTCGGCTTCCCGCTATCCGGCGAGACTCAAGTGGGTGGCGATGGCGGTGACTTCGATTCCGATTCTGTTGAGCTCATTGCCTTGGTGGGTATCCGGGGCATTGTTAGCAAGCTTGCCGCTGCTGTTGCAGCGCTGGTGCCTCATGGAAGTGCGTGCACTGGCGATGCAGGATGGCGCGCTGTGGGTGAGCAACCACCGGAAAGTGCAGCAACAATTGGAGCGACCGGGCAGGGTGTTGAGGCTGGGCCCCTGGTTGGCGTTGCAAACCCCCAAGGGCTGGTGGTACCTGTTCGAGGATCAGGCGCCTCTTGAGCAGCTTCAGCCCTACTATCAATGGCTCTGGCTGAATCGCCAGCGCTGAGGTTGCAGTGTTTTCTTGCCGCCGGCGTGAGCGACTTTCAGCGCCTGCTAAAACGTGCCCGGGGTGAGGACGGTGTCTTTCGGGTTGTCCACGCTGTCGGGGAAATCGCGCATGAAGTGCAGGCCGCGGCTTTCCTTTCGGGACATGGCAGAGCGGATGATCAGCTCTGCGATAACCACCAGATTGCGCAGTTCCAGCAGGTCGTTGCTGATGTGGTAGTTGCTGTAGTACTCCCCGATTTCTTTCTTCAGCAATTCCGCACGGTGCAATGCCCGCTCCAGGCGCTTTTCGGTACGCACAATCCCCACGTAATCCCACATGAACCGGCGCAGCTCGTCCCAGTTATGGCTGATGACTACGTCTTCGTCGGAATCGGTTACCTGTGATTCATCCCATTCGGCGTCGTCGCGGGGTTCGGGTAGCTCGGCGAGATGCCGGGCGATGTTGTCGGCTGCTGCCTTGCCGTAGACAAAGCATTCCAGTAGCGAGTTACTGGCCATGCGGTTGGCGCCGTGCAGGCCGGTAAAGCTGGTTTCGCCGATGGCATAGAGCCCTGGCACGTCGGTTTCGCCATGTTCGTTGATGACCACGCCGCCGCAGGTGTAATGGGCGGCGGGGACCACCGGGATAGGGTCACGGGTGATGTCCAGGCCCAGTTGCAGGCACTTGGCGTAGACCGTGGGAAAATGTTCGATAATGAAGTCGGCGGGTTTGTGGCTGATGTCCAGGTACAGGCAGTCAGCCCCCAGGCGTTTCATTTCATGGTCAATGGCCCGGGCGACCACATCTCGGGGGGCCAGTTCACCGCGTTCATCGAAGCGGTGCATAAAGCGTTCGCCATTGGGCAGCAGTAAATGGCCACCTTCCCCGCGGATCGCTTCGGTGATCAGGAAGCTTTTGGCTTTGGGGTGATAAAGACAGGTGGGATGAAACTGCATGAACTCCATGTTGGCCACACGGCAGCCCGCACGCCAGGCCATGGCAATACCATCCCCTGTCGCCACATCCGGATTGGAGGTGTACAGGTACACCTTGGAGGCGCCGCCGGTAGCCAGCACAACAGAGCGCGCCAGCACCACATCGGTTTCACCGGTGCGGATATTGTGGATGTAGGCCCCGCAGCAGCGTCGCTGGCCGTGATGTTCCTGAAGGATCAAGTCCACCGCCACGCGATGTTCAAACAGGGTGACGTTCTGTTTCTGCTTTACCTGGCCGATCAGGGTGCTGGAAATGGCCTTGCCGGTGGCGTCAGCTGCATGAATGATGCGGCGGTGACTGTGGCCCCCTTCACGGGTCAGGTGGTAAGGCAGCGTGCCATCGTCTCCCCCTTCAAAGCGGGTGAAATCCACGCCCAGATCAATCAGCCAGCGAATCGCGTCTGGCCCGTTTTCCACGGTGAAGCGGACGGCTTCATCCCGGCACAGGCCGGCCCCGGCCACGTGGGTGTCGGCCACATGGCTTTCCAGTGAGTCCTGCTGATCCAGCACGGCTGCGACCCCGCCCTGGGCGTAGTAGGTGCTGGCGCTGGTGAGCTCTCCCTTGGAGAGCAGGGCAACCTGACACTCATCGGGCAAACGCAGTGCCGTGGTCAGCCCGGCGGCGCCGGAGCCAATGATGAGTACATCGTGTCGGTAGGTGGCCATGAACCGATCCTGTCTGTGGCGTGAACGGCGCCAGTATAGCGGTGATTTCCGCTCCGGCTAAATGATCAAAAGTGGTCTATCCCCCAAATGGGGTATGCGGCGTTGTGACAGTGTTGTTAATTTCCCGTGAAAGCGTTGTCGCGGCATCACCGGGGGGTAGGTGGCGGACTCAACACTATCAGTATTCTTTGGGGACATTCATGAAACGGCACGGTAAAGGTCTGCTTGTCGGAGCGTTAGTCAGTGCGTTGCTCGGTGGTTGTGCGTCAGCCAATTACTACACGGAGCAGGGCACCCCAATCACCCAGGACACGGTTGCGTTGTTCAATACCAACCCCAAAAACCCGATCATTCCATACAGTAAGGGAAAAGCCACATTTAACGCCTTCTCATGGGCGAGCGAGGACATGCAGCAGCGTATCGAGGCCAAGCCCGAGTCGAGTGGCACGGATGAGCTGAATATCGCGGCAACGCATTGGCTGCATGAAGGCGAGATGCCGCCGCTGGATATCACGATCACTCGCCACCGGCCGGGTTTCGGTGGCGAAGGTCTTGTAAAAGCAGGAACGTTGCTGGTAACCACCTTTGCCAGCGTATTCTCCCTGGGGATTTTGCCGGGCGTCATTCCCGATAAATGGGACACGACTATCGAAATGCGCTCGGGGGACGAGCTTGTCTACAGTGCAAATGCGCATTATCGAGGCACGGTTTTCATGAGCTGGATCCCCTACGGCAAGATTCGTGGCAATCAGGCAGTGGTTGATGCGGCCTGGTATGCCTCGTTCTTTTCGCATGAGGAAAAGCTGACGGCCCGTGTTTATGACGAGCAGCCGCTGTATGACCGGCTGAAAAAGTCGACGGATGTGGACACCCTGGTTGCGGCGTTGGATGACCCCAAGCTTAAATTCTATCGCCCGTTGGTGTCTCAGCATTTGGCCGCCGTACTGGCAGGCCAGAAGCGACAGGATCGCCTGGTGGCTTATGGTGAGATCGTTGATCAGCATCCGGAGTTTGTAGCGGATATCCAGGGTAATGATCGGTTGCTGTTCATTGGCCCCTCCGGGCAACGAGTGATGGATGTGCTCAAGCAGACGTATCGCAAGCGCTCCGCCCCAGAGGTGGTGGCGAGCATCCAGGCCGCAGGTAAGCCCTACGCGCGGTTCTCTGCAGAGCAGGCGAGCTGGCTAACCGTTGAAGGTTTGCCGGCAGATGTGGTGGCGGCCATGATCGAAGTGAGTGAGCCCAGGGTGGTGGGGCTGGAATCAGACGTGCAACCGGGAATGTCGCTGGCGTCGGTAACCCCTGATCCCGAGCCGGTGCAAGCTACCGGACTCGAGGCGACGGCGACCGAATGCAGCAAGGCCTATGCCGCCAAGAAAGTATGTGAAAACATGCCAGGGGATCCTTTCGGTTTGCTGATGCGTGGGTGTATGGCCCAGGTCAAGAAGAAGTTCGGGGGCATGGGGTGCTCCATCCCGTTCTAAACCTCTCCTGGGCGGGAACTCTCTCGCCCCTTGCCTGTCCTAACCTTTCGCAGGCGCGGGTCAATTTTGCAAGCAATGTGAAAAGCGTGCTAAATCAACACCCTCCGCGCACTGGGGTGTGGCTGCCGCCCGAACTCCTGCTACAATAACGCGTTTACCGGGCTGGATGATTCCAGCCACTATCCGAGTTACGCATTTCGCAATGGATCCGGGGGATCGGTGTCAGACGAACAGTTGGTGAAAAAAGCCAAAACGGGTGATCAGAGGGCGTTTGAGGTGTTGGTGCGCAAGTATCAGCAGCGGATTTTTGCCCTGATCAATCGTTACGTCCGCGACCCGGATGAAGTACAGGATGTGGCGCAGGAAGCTTTTATCAAGGCCTGGCGGGCATTGCCACGCTTCCGTGGTGACAGTGCCTTCTATACGTGGCTATACCGTATTGCCGTCAATACCGCCAAAAACCATCTGGTGGCCGCTGGTCGGCGCCCACCTGGCTCGGATCTGGATGCTGCAGAGGCCGAGCAATATGCCGGGGCAGAAATGCTGCATGAAATTGGAACCCCGGAGTCTCATGTGTTGTCAGAAGAACTGGAGGCAGTGATCCACGCTGCGATTGAGGATCTGCCCCAGGAACTGAAGACTGCCGTCACCCTCCGTGAGTTTGAAGGACTCAGCTACGAGGACATTGCGGCGGTGATGGAGTGTCCGGTGGGTACGGTGAGATCCCGTATTTTCCGGGCTCGGGAAGCGATTGACGAAGCTGTAAGGCCCTTGCTGGGCTCACAGCGAGGCGATAAAGGGTGAGTCTATGAACAGGGATTTGGAAACGCTGTCTGCCTTCCTTGACGGGGAGACCAGTGAGCTGGAAACCCGTCGGGTGATGCGAGACATCGATGATTCCGAACTGGATACGCTGGCACGCTGGCAGCTTGCACGTGATGTGATGCACGGGCAGGCCAGTGCAGCCGTTCCTGCGGATTTTAATACGGCATTGTCGGCGGCGTTGACCGCCGAGGGTGCGCCGGCCCGCCGTCCTGCCTGGATGAGTGGTATGGCGCGTTTTGCGGTGGCTGCCTCTGTGGCTGCGGCAACGGTGGTGGGCTGGCAAGCCTGGGAGACCGGGCAGGCGGGTAACACTGCTGCGGTGCCGGCATTGGCCGCTGCCCAGGATTCACGTCTGAACCGGCCGATGGGTGAGGCGGCACTGGTGTCGCAGAGCTTGCGTCCAGTGGCTACCCCCGCAACGGCGGTGCCTGCGGCCCAGCCCCGCGTTAACGACATGTTGCTGCGCCACAGTGACTTTGCTGCCCGTCATAGCGGTCAGGGGATGATGCCCTTTGCCCGTCTGGTGAGCATGGATGCACGTCACGGGGCCAAATAACGAATGAAGCTTCGTGTTCTTGCGCTGTCCCTGACCCTCGTATCCCCCTTGCATGCGTTGGCCGAAGACGGGCCAGCGCATGATCAGCTTCAGGCCATGTCCCAGGCCAACCGTTCCCTCAATTATACCGGTCGCTTCCTTTACCAGTTTGGTGCCGAAGTCAGCACCATGGAAATTCGCCATGCGGTACTGGATGGCAAGGAACATCAGCGACTCACCCACCTTGATGGTCGACTGGTCGAAGTGATCCGCCGGGGCGACGAAGTGGTCTGCCTGCATCCGGATCGTACTCTTACGCGGATCAGCCGCACCGAAACCGGCCCTTTGGCCCTGGCCCAGCGGTTGGCCGAAGATGTCCCTGCGCAATACAACATTCTGGTAGACGGTGACGGTCGTGTCGCGGGCCGGAATGCGACCCGCATGCGGGTGGCCCCCCTGGATACCCACCGTTATGGCTATCGCCTGTGGCTGGACCGCGACAGCCGCTTGTTGCTCAAGTCTGAAGTGGTCGATGGTAGTGGCGTGGCGCTGGAGCGGGTGGAATTTGTCAGTATCGAGCTGGCACCCGGCCTGACACATGCGGATTTTGCCCTGCCGGAAGTGATCAGCCAGAGCGATCTGAGCAGCCTGCCGCCGTCCCACGAAATGCAGAAACTGGCGCTGAGTGCAGAGTGGCTGCCGGCGGGATTTGAAACGACAGGACAAGATTGGCGCCATGCGGAAGATGACCGTGCGCCAGTCGCCGCACAGGGCTATTCCGATGGCCTGGCAGCGTTCACGGTGTTTGTGGAAGAAGTCAAAGACGGTTCGGTGGAAGAGGGCGTTAGCCGGGTTGGACCGACGGTGGCAGTCAGTCGTCGTCTGACTGCACCCAGCGGTGCGTATCTGGTGACGCTGGTTGGCGAAATCCCGCAGGTCACCGCCGAGCGTGTTATCCAGAGCGTCAGGGTGCAGGACGCGCGCCACTGATGCTTCATGAGCAGGGGGTTGTCGTGGCAGTAGAACCCGGAGCCATCTGGGTCGAGAGTGTGCGCGCTTCAACCTGCGGGGCCTGTAAGGCCAAGGCCGGCTGCGGCCATCATCTGATCAATCAACAGCAGTCCGGGCAACGTGCCCGGCTGCGTGTTCCCGTCGATTCTGACCATTTCCAAGCCGGTGACACCGTCACGTTGGCGTTGCCTGAAGGCGCGTTAATGCGTGGTGCCCTGTGGGTTTACGGATTGCCGTTGTTGCTGTTGTTTGTGGGTGCCCTGCTGGGCTCGGCCTTGCCGGTGACGGCAGTGGATGCCTCGGCTTTGCTTGGTATGACAGGTCTGTTGGCCGGTTTCGCCATCAATCGTGTCATCAGCCGTCGAAATGGCCATAATCAGGCTTACCAACCCCGCGTGACAGGGTCAGGGGACGACCACTGTCAGGCGGTGGAGATCCATCCTGCGAAAAAATAAGGAGAACGTCATGAGCCGATTTTTCCAGCTTGCCGGGCTGGTACTGGTAGTGTTTGCCACCTTGCTGACGGCGTGTTCCGAATCTGAGAAACCTTCTGCTGAGCCACTGGTTACCGGACTGCCGGATTTTACCCTGTTGGTGGAAAAGGAAGGTCCGGCGGTGGTGAATATCAGTACAGTGACCCATCGCGATGCCAATTCCATGCGAGAGCAAATGGAGCAGATCCCCGAGCTGTTTCGTCGCTTCTTCGATCAGTTTGGCGGGGGCGAGATGCCCTCTATTCCCGAAGAACAGGAGGCCCGCTCCCTGGGGTCAGGCTTCATTATTTCTGCCGATGGCTACGTGCTGACCAATAACCATGTGGTAGCGGATGCCGATGAAATCATGGTGCGCTTGCAGGATCGCCGCGAATTGCCGGCCGAACTGATTGGCGCGGATGAGCAGAGTGACATCGCCTTGCTCAAGGTCGACGGGGCAGATCTGCCAGTGGCAGATATCGGTTCTTCTGCCGAGTTGAAGGTAGGGGAGTGGGTGCTGGCCATCGGAGCCCCCTTTGGTTTTGACAGCAGTGTGACTGCCGGGATTGTCAGCGCCAAGGGGCGCAGCCTGCCCAGCGACAGTTATGTCCCGTTTATCCAGACCGATGTTGCCATCAACCCGGGCAACAGCGGCGGTCCCCTGTTTAACCTGAAGGGCCAGGTAGTAGGGGTCAATTCCCAGATATTCAGCCGCTCTGGCGGTTACATGGGGGTGAGCTTTGCCATTCCCATTGATATGGCCATGGATGTCGTTGCCCAGCTGAAGGATCACGGCAAGGTCAGCCGTGGATGGTTGGGAGTACTGATTCAGGAAGTCGACCGGGATCTGGCTGAATCGTTCGGTCTCAAGCAGCCCCGTGGCGCACTGGTGTCCCAGGTGCTCAAGGATTCCCCGGCCGAAGCGGCAGGCATTCAGGCCGGCGATATCATCACCGAATTTAACGGCGAAGCTATTTACCGTTCCTCTGAGTTGCCCCGTTGGGTTGGGCTGGTGAAACCGGAAACAGATGCTGATGTCACCGTGATCCGCGATGGCGAGGAGAAGGCGTTGACGGTCACCATAGGTTTGTTGCCGGATGACCCGGAAATGGCCCTGCAGGGCGGCGTGGGTAAATCCGATGAGGGCAGTGCCCTGGGTTTGAAAGTCCGTGCGGCAAGCCCGGCCGAGCTGAGCCGACTGGAACTGAAGGCAGGGGTCATCGTCACTGCTGTGGAGGAGGGGCCAGCCCGCAAGGCGGGGATCGCCGTGGGCGATATTCTCGTGACCCTCAACAATGTGCCCATGGACAGCCCGGAAGCCTTTGCACAGGCCGTGGCTGAGCTGCCGGAAACCGGCACAGTGGCGGCGCTGGTGAACCGGGAGGGCAACCCTCGGTTCCTGCCCCTGAAGTTACAATAGGGTCCACTGGCCGGCTTTTTGCGGCACACCCTGCGGTGTGCCGTGCAACTGGCCCCGGTTATCCGCTAGAATCGCGGCCCATTGTTTGCCGTTTTTGTTTTGGTGTCACCGGGCTCCGGTGACGATACGGTCCCGGACCCGCGGGCCGGCGCGGCAACGACTGATTGCTTACAGGCCCTATGACTGACATCAAGAATATTCGCAACTTCTCCATCATCGCCCACATCGATCATGGTAAATCCACGCTGGCGGACCGCTTTATTCAGGTCTGTGGCGGCCTCAGTGAGCGTGAGCTCAAAGAGCAGGTGCTGGATTCCATGGAGCTGGAGCGTGAGCGTGGCATCACCATCAAGGCGCAGAGCGTGACGCTGCACTACACGGCCCGTGATGGCGAGACCTACCAGCTGAATTTCATTGATACCCCCGGACACGTGGACTTCTCTTACGAGGTGTCCCGCTCCCTGTCGGCCTGTGAAGGGGCGCTGCTTGTGGTGGACGCAGCCCAGGGCGTGGAAGCCCAGTCCGTCGCCAACTGCTATACCGCCATCGAGCAGGACCTGGAAGTGCTGCCGGTTCTGAACAAGATCGACCTGCCGCAGGCCGAGCCGGAGGCGGTAATCAACGAGATCGAGGAAATCATCGGGCTGGACGCCATGGATGCCTGCCGGGTGTCCGCCAAGACCGGGGTGGGCATTGATGACCTGCTGGAGCAGCTGGTCGAACGAATCCCCGCCCCTGAAGGTGAGCGTGACGGCGATTTGCAAGCGCTGATCATTGATTCCTGGTTCGATAACTATCTGGGTGTGATTTCGCTGGTGCGTGTGAAGCATGGCGTGCTCAAGAAAGGCGACAAGATTCTGGTGAAATCCACCGGTCAGACCCATGTGGTGGATCAGCTCGGCATCTTCACCCCCAAGCGTACCGAGACCAAACAGCTGGAAGCCGGTGAGGTGGGCTGGGTGAGCGGCAGCATCAAGGACATCCACGGTGCGCCGGTGGGCGATACCCTGACGCTGTCCAAGACGCCTGATGTTAAGGCCCTTCCCGGGTTCAAGAAGGTCAAGCCGCAGGTGTATGCGGGGATGTTCCCGGTGAGTGCGGATGACTATGAAGATTTCCGCGATGCCTTGGCCAAGCTGACCCTGAATGATGCGTCGCTGTTCTATGAACCAGAAACCTCCGATGCCCTTGGGTTTGGTTTCCGGGTCGGTTTCCTGGGCATGTTGCACATGGAAATCATCCAGGAGCGGCTGGAGCGGGAATACGATCTGGACCTGATTACCACAGCGCCGACGGTGGTCTATGAGCTGCTGCTGTCCAGTGATGAAGTTATCTATGTGGACAACCCCTCCAAGCTGCCGGAAGGCAACAAGATCGAAGAGTTCCGTGAGCCCATTGCCCGGGTGAACATCCTGGTGCCCCAGGAGTTTGTGGGGAACGTGATTTCCCTGTGTGTGGAACGTCGCGGTAGCCAGATCAACATGCAGTACCTGGGCAAGCAGGTGGCACTGACCTATGACATTCCCATGGCGGAAGTGGTGCTGGACTTCTTCGACCGCATCAAGTCGGTGAGCCGCGGCTTTGCTTCCATGGATTATGCCTTTGAGCGTTTCGAAGCGACCAAACTGGTGCGGGTGGACGTGCTCATCAATGGTGACAAGGTGGATGCCCTGGCCATGATTTGCCATCTGGACCAGTCCGCTTACCGTGGCCGGGCCCTGTGCGAGAAGATGAAGGAGCTGGTGCCGCGGCAGATGTTCGATGTGGCCATTCAGGCGGCTATCGGCAGCAAGATCATTGCGCGCCAGACGGTAAAGGCCCTGCGCAAGAACGTGACTGCGAAATGTTATGGCGGTGACGTCTCCCGTAAGAAGAAGCTGCTGCAGAAGCAGAAAGAAGGCAAAAAGCGAATGAAGCAGGTGGGGAACGTGGAGATTCCCCAGGAAGCCTTCCTTGCCGTACTCAAGGTGGATGATTGATGGATATCGATATTGGTTTCTGGCTGACCCTGGCCCTGGCCGTGACGCTGGTGGTGTGGGGTATCGACAGGCTGTTGAAACTGAAGGAGAAGGGCGGCCCGATCGGCAGTGCAGTTGAAACCTCCAACTCGTTGATCTCGGTTTTCTTCGTGGTGCTGGTGATTCGCTCTTTCATCGTGGAGCCGTTTACTATTCCCTCGGAATCCATGATGCCGACACTTCAGGTCAACGACTTTATTCTGGTGAACAAGTTTGCCTATGGTCTGAGATTGCCGGTCACCAACACCAAGATCATCGAGACTGGCAAGCCGAAGCGCGGCGATGTGATGGTTTTCAAATACCCTGAGAACCGCAATCAGAATTTCATCAAGCGGGTGGTGGGTCTGCCCGGGGATGTGGTGAAAATTCGCGATAACCGGGTCTTTATCAACGGGGAACTGGTGTCACAGACGCTGGTTCGGGAAGACGACAACGGTCGTTACTGGCAGGCGGAATACATCGAAAAGCTGGGTGAAGTGGACCACATGATGTGGCACATGGGGCAGATCGCGCCGTTTACCGGCCGCAAGCAGCCGAACATCGATATCGAGGGCGAGTGGAATATTCCCGAGAAAGCCTATTTTGTGATGGGCGACAATCGTGACAACAGTAAAGACAGCCGGGTTTGGGGTATAGTCCCTGAAGAGCTGGTGGTGGGGGAGGCCTTCCTGATCTGGATGCACTGGAAACCGATCTTCTCCCTGCCCAGCTTTTCTCGTAATGGTGCGATAGACAAGGTGGAGGCAAACTAAAATGATGACAAAGCCCTCACGGCAGCATGGGATCTCCCTGATCAGCTGGGCCGTAATTCTTCTGGTGGCTGTGATTCTGGGTACGGCGGCATTTCGAATGGTGCCCGCCTACATGGAAAATAACACCATTGGTACGACCGTTCGCTCCTTGATGCAGGACAGCAAGACGGCTCTTATGTCGCCAAGGGAAGTCCGTGATGCGTTGAGCAAGCGCTTCACCATCAATCAGGTGAGCGTGATTAATGTTGATGATCTGGCTATTTCAAAAGAAAGTGGAATTCTGACGGTGTCTACGGACTATGAGGTGCGTGAGCCGCTGTTCTACAACGTCAGTATTGTCATGACTTTTCAGGAAGACTTTACCAAAGACGTTCGCCAGTGATTCAGGACCTCAATAGGCTGATGGCCCGGCTGGGCTATCAGTTTCAGGATCTTTCCTTGCTGGAGCTGGCGCTGACCCATCGCAGCGTCAGCCGGCATCGCAACTACGAACGCCTGGAGTTTCTGGGCGATGCTCAGCTCGGCCAGATTATCTCGGTAGCCCTGTTTTC
>Ga0208568_1000418_pt1 | contig 16198 bp, 15 predicted proteins | sample DeeseametaMP2969_FD_184165 | JGI IMG/M metagenome (GOLD analysis project Ga0208568, IMG submission 184165) | Marine microbial communities from the Deep Atlantic Ocean - MP2969 (SPAdes) | ecosystem: Environmental > Aquatic > Marine > Oceanic | place: South of Funchal, North Atlantic Ocean... | reverse complement strand
TGTTGTTTGATTATTTAAAAAAGTCTGAGCGTCGTCGCCTTTTACAGATATGACCTTATGGTTGGGCAGCAAGAACTGCCCTCCATGATAAACAACGTCTTCAACTAATAGGGGTATATTTTTAGACAGAGAAAGACTCCCCACACCCACAAGTGTTTGTGGCATTTGGATTATTAAAAACAAAACCTTTTCCGTTTAGGCCGTCTTTAAAATCCAGTTCAATTCCCTTGAGGTAAATTGAGGACTTCGGGTCAATTAAAACCTCAATTCCACCAAGAGAAATAATATTGTCTTTATCTTTTTTAGGTGAAAACTCTATTTTGTATTGGAGACCAGAGCAGCCTCCGCCTACAACCGCCAACCTTAGGCCAGTGTTGGGTCCAGGAGCCTCACTTTCAAAAATATTTTTGATTTGTGCCTGAGCTTTCTCAGTTATCTGAACAAGATCACTACCATGCATATGCTTCTCCTTATTTATAAACAGGTTACTACAAAATAAGGCAAATGTTAACGTACTTTAACTCTCCAAGTAGTTAAAAATACTCCAGACTTTTTGAGCGATTTACTTTTTTCAATTTTAAGTATTTAATATTATTAAGGAATTTTTAAGGAAGTGCCCGTGAAAGTATATATTAAAGTTCAGCCTCCAGAAGGTGATGCTAAGTTTTATCCAATTTCTAATGAGCCAATAACCCTAGGTAGGACCTCAGCATCAAGAATCTCAATAAATGACGACCAACTAAGTGGTGTCCACATGAGATTCTATGTCCAAGGAAAGTCTGTTTTCATTGAAGACCTTGATAGCAAAAATGGCACTAGCCTCAATAATATAAAAATCTATCAACAAAGGTTCTGCGTGGGCGATCAAATCTTGGCAGGTGGAACAACCATTGAAATCGCAGGCCCAGATAAAAACTCAGAAGAAATTTTAAACCTTTTAAATAGAAACGGTACTGGCATTACTCTCAACCTTCAAAGCAAAGAAGAAACAAGTAGAAGATATGGAGGTAATGATGCCGCTGTCAAATTCACTCGCAACGCCAAATTATATCACGGCGACAGAAAGTCCTTAAAAAAGAAGTCAAAGGTTAAGGCCGTAAATAATAGTCTTAAAGAAGTTTTAGCTCTATTGATAGATATATCATTGTCCATAGGGGTTTTCGCATTTGCACTTAAAATTGCTCCCAAATTTTATCCAGATCCTTTTAAATCTAATACTAACAAGGCGATATCCGCCTATTTTTCAGTTGAGCTACTTCCTGTGACGGTTGCTTGTTTAGTGTTGGCCCTCATTGTTTTCAAGCTCAACAGAGGCAATGGTGAAAAGGCGAGCTTTGGTGAGAAGTTAACAGGCCTTGATTAAGGCCTCCAAATTGTTTCCTTCTCTCCTAGCTTTAAATTAATAAATCGAGAGTAAACGAACAGAAAGTCCGATAATCTGTTGATAAACTGAATCGCATTTTCAGGAACCTCAGTCGGAGATTGCTTTGAAAATTGTACAAGCCTTCTCTCGGCCCTTCTACATACTGCACGTGCAATGTGGCAGCTTGATGCGGCCATAGATCCATTTGGAAGAATAAAGTTTTTCAACGGCTCAAGCTCCTTGTCAAATTCATCCATTGCACTCTCAAGCTTTAAAATATCTTCATTTTTAATTTTTGGAAGTTTGTAGGTTTCCCAAGAACTTGATTCGCACGCAAGTTGTGACCCTAGGTTAAAAAGAGCATTTTGTATAAACTCTATAAGTTCCGATCCTGGCAAATCTATCTTTTCATACTTTAGTGAACTGTGGATTGCTCCAATAAATGAATTTAGCTCATCCACTTCGCCATAAGTCTCAAGACGTAGATCAGCTTTGCTAATCCTGGTACCTCCAACAAGTCCAGTCTCTCCCTTGTCTCCAGTTTTAGTGTAAACTTTCATTTACATGTTTCTCCTATACTTGCCACCAACTTCATAAAGAACTTGGGTAATCTGACCAAGAGAGCAGTAATTTACAGTTTCAAGAAGTTGCTCAAAGATATTTTCATTTTTTAGAGCAACATTTTTTAATTTCTCAAGTTGTTCTTCGGCCTTGGCTTCATTTTTCTTTTTGAAATCATTCAGTCTATTGATTTGCTCCTCTTTCTCCTCTTGACTTGCCCTAGTTAGTTCAATGTCTTTTGTGAGTTGCTCATCAATATTGTCGGCAATGTAGGTGTTAACACCAATAATTGGCAACTCGCCTGAGTCTTTTAATGATTCATAGTATAGGGACTCTTCCTGTATCTGGGCCCTTTGATACATACTCTCCATAGCTCCTAGAACTCCTCCTTTATCTGAAATTTTTTCAAATTCAGTAAGCACAGCTTCCTCTACAAGCTCTGATAGCTCATCAACAATAAATGAGCCTTGCATTGGGTTGTCTGTCTTATTGAGGCCAAATTCCCGGTTAATAATCATCTGTATTGCCATGGCCCTTCTAACACTTTCCTCAGTTGGAGTTGTAATGGCCTCATCATAAGCATTAGTGTGCAAGGAGTTGCAATTGTCACTCAATGCCAAATATGCCTGAAGAGTGGTTCTGATATCATTAAAATCAATCTCTTGAGCGTGAAGAGATCTTCCAGAAGTTTGAATATGGTACTTTAGTTTTTGGCTTTTAACACTTGCACCATAGCGCTCTTTCATTGCAATAGACCAAATCTTTCTCGCAACCCTTCCAATCACTGTATACTCAGGATCAAGTCCATTGCTAAAAAAGAAGGATAGGTTTTCAGCAAACTCATCAATATGCATCCCTCTAGAGAGGTAGTACTCAACGTAGGTAAATCCATTTGATAAAGTGAGGGCAAGCTGAGTAATTGGATTGGCTCCTGCCTCGGCAATGTGATATCCGCTAATAGATACAGCATAGTAATTTTTAATCGAGTTTTTAGCAAAGTACTGTTGCACATCACCCATCATTTTAAGAGCGAAGTCTAGGGAGAATATACAAGTGTTTTGTGCTTGATCTTCCTTTAAGATGTCAGCTTGCACTGTACCACGTACCTGCCTCATTACTTCAATTCGTTTTTCGGGATCGTTTCTCTCTTCGCTGCTTAGCTTCTGATTAATTGCAGTGTTCATAAACATTGCAAGAATGATTGGCGCTGGCCCATTTATAGTCATTGAAACCGAAGTGCTTGGAGCTGAAAGATCAAAGCCATCAAAAAGATCTTTCATATCCTGAAGAGTAGCGATTGATACTCCAGACTCTCCTACCTTACCATAAATATCAGGTCTGTGGTCTGGATCTTCACCATAAAGTGTAACGCTATCAAATGCAGTCGATAGTCTTTTAGATGGATCGTCTTTTGAAAGGTAGTGAAACCTTCTATTTGTTCTTTTCGGTCCACCCTCACCTGCAAACATTCTTTTTGGTTCTTCGTCTTTTCTTTTAAAAGGAAAGATTCCGGCAGCGTATGGGAAAAAGCCTGGAAGGTTTTGAGTTCTTAAAAACTTAACCTTCTCACCCATACCTATAAACTTTGGGAATCCAACTCTAGAAATATTTTGGTGTGACAGTGACACATATTTTGTATCCACTTTAAATTCTTTGCCCCTTACCTCATATTTATAGGTGCCTTGTTCGTACTGAGAAACCGTTTCGTCGTACTCCTCAAGTTTCTTCCAGTCTTCTTGAGTCAAGACCGCACTAAGCTCTTTTTCTATTGCAGCAAGTTCATTTTTAACAGCTTCGGTTTTTGCAAGCTTTATAGAGGTTCTCACCCCGTCAATCTGATTAAATAGATATAAGAGCTTCTCAGTTCTTTCGTTATACTCTCTTACCGTTTCAGAAATACTTCTTAAATAGCCTGTCTGCTTTGCCGGAATGATTGAGTGTTTTATCTGTGGAAACTTTTCTTTTGGTAGAAGCTCAAGTTCCTCTTTCCATTCAAAATCAAACTCCTTTACTAAGTCGCAGAAAAAAGCATTAACTCCAACATCATTAAATTTTGAGGCCATCGTGCCATAGACAGGAAGCTCTTCATCCGCCGGACTGCCAGGGTGATTTGCAAATAGTTTGTGGTTTCTACGGTATTGCTTTCTAACATCTCTTAAGGCGTCTTCACTTCTTGGCTTTTCATACTTGTTAATAGCGATAAAGTCTGCAACTTCAAGCATTTCGATTTTTTCAAGCTGTGAGGCCGCACCATACTCGGGAGTCATTACATATGCACACTTGTCTGCAACTTGGGTAATTTCATCACTTGCCTGTCCAATGCCAGAAGTCTCAACGATAATAAGATCGTAATCAAGTGACTTCATGAAACTTGTTACTTTCGAAATCTGGGGAGAAAGCTCTGTTTTTGAATTTCTGGTGGCAAGCGATCGAACAAAGACGTTTTCAAAAGATGCACTTCCCAAACGAATACGATCTCCAAGAAGTGCTCCTTGAGTTTTTCTTTTAGTAGGGTCAACTGAAATCAGTGCTATTTTTCTTTCTGGATAATATCTGTGAAATCTCAAAAGAAGCTCATCAATTAAAGAAGACTTCCCAGCACCGCCGGTCCCAGTGATTCCAAAAATTGGAACTTGCCTCTCTTTTACTTCTATGGGCAGCTCCGCCTTGTCTTCAATATAAGTAATAACCTTTGAAACTTCTCTTGGGGCAAGGCTTTGGGTATTTTTAATTTTATTGAAATCAAATCCCTCTAAGGTACTCTCACTGGCCTTGGCAATCATATCGTCGATAATTCCCTCTAGCCCAAGCTTCATCCCATCCTGCGGATGGTAAATCTTGTTTATCCCATACTCTTCCAAAGCTTTGATCTCTGGTGGAGTGATTACACCACCGCCACCACCAAATATCTTTACATTGGCCGCACCTCTCTCCATTAAAAGGTCTTTGATATATTTAAAGTATTCATTGTGTCCGCCTTGGTAGGAACTCAAGGCGATTGCGTTTGCATCCTCACTGATTGCTGCATCAACAACTTCTTGCGCAGAACGGTTATGTCCAAGATGGATCACTTCCACACCCTTAGACTGAAGAAGCCTTCTCATTATATTTATCGAAACATCATGGCCGTCAAATAAACTGGCCGCGGTCACAAAACGTAATTTTGTCATAATAACTCACCACATTAATATCAGGTTAAAATTTTGAAAATTAATACCACACAGGGCTTCCAAGAGCAAAAATTTAGGACTCTAGTAGAGCTTATCAAGAGATGAAGTTGGCCTACTTTGACTAAGGCGCCAAGTCATCAAGACTACAACCGAGATAATCAAAGAGATGATCTGAGAAGTGCTTATTAAATCAAACCACACTCCTCTAATGCTATCCCCTCTTGCAAATTCAAAAACAAATCTGCAAAAGGCGTAAAAGCTTAAATACATAAAGGCCAAGTTCTTATGTCGAATTGATTTTTCTCTCATTGAATAGATACCAAAGATTACTAAAAAAAAGGCCTCAAGCAACTGCACAGGAAACCTCTGGACTTCATGCAAGTGGATAGAGATCAAGCTTTGATGTGGTATTCCATAACAACATCCGGCCAATAAGCATCCTACTCTTCCCAATGCGTGCCCAAAACATAGTCCCGGTATAAAGATGTTAAAGAATTTAACAGTCTGAGATGTTTTAATTCCAAAGTATAAAGTAAATCCTAAACCAGCTAGCAGCCCACCATAAAAGACAAATCCACCACCCAACCAAAAGGACTCTTCACTGGCCAAATGTCCGATTTTCACATTATCCGCACTTAAAAGGTATAGGAGTTTGGCACCAAGCCAACTTGAAAGAAAAACACCCATTAAATAGATATTTAAATACTTAAACTTGACCCCAAAACGACTGTTCAAGCTTTTTGCGATTTGGATGCCCAGTCCCCAAGCAACCCCCATCAGTAGAGGGTAAGAAAAGATTTTTAGGCCAAAGAGATCTAAGACGGGCATCATAGATCTAAGCGGTTTCCTCTTTGCTTTTCGCCTCCCGCTCTTGCTTTTTACTTATAAAAAAGTCAATTATGAGAAGACCTGCAGCAATTGTAATTGCAGAGTCGGCGATGTTGAAAGTCGCAAAATGACTATTACCCTGATAGAAATCGATAAAGTCTACAACATAATCAAGCCTAAACCTATCTATGAGGTTACCTATGGCACCACCCAAGATCAAAGTATATGCCCAGGTTAATATTTTTGGTCCACTGAGGGACTTAACGAGTAAAGTTGAAAGCCAAATACAAGCAATCACTGGAAGGGCCAAAAACAACAAATAGCGTGCCCAGTTTTCAAAATTTCCACCAAAACTAAACGCAGCTCCAGTGTTTCTGGCATAAGTAAAGTTAAGCAGTCCGTCTATAACCTTTACCGACTCACCTAAATAGAAGTTTGCCGAAACCAAATGTTTAGTCCACTGGTCTAAAATCACAATTGCAAATATAACCGCAATATAAAGTATCAAATTCTTTTTCATATTATTGGTAGTAATCCTTAGGGTTAATCTCGTACTTCTCTATTTTTCTTAGAAGTGTCTTTTTCGGGATATTGGCATTAAGTGCTGTTTGATTAATCTTCCCTTTATTTAGCTTCAATGCCTGCTCAATAAATTCTTGTTCAAACTTATCCTTTGCAGCCTGAAAATCTAATTTTATCTCTCCGTCTTCTTTTTCAGCAAAGGTAAACTGATACTGGGAATTATCAACCTCTGTTGGGTCTTTGTCTAATACGGAGTTTTGAATCCCTTTAAAGTCTATAATTGGGTCTTCTGACTCATTTTCGTGAGTTGATTTGTTTCCAGAGATAATTTTTTGTGGAAGTGAACTTTCCGAGATGTAATCTCCACTCTCCATTATAAAGCAGTGCTCAATCGTATTTCTTAACTCTCTAATGTTTCCAGGCCAAGAATATTCTTGCATTATTTTAATTGCCTCAGGAGTTACACCGCTTACCTCTAAGCTATGCACATTATTAAAGTAGTTCACGTAATAGTTTACTAAGTGCGGTATATCAGATTGCCTCTCACGCAGTGGTGGAAGATATACAGGAAGAACATTAAGCCTGTAAAATAAGTCTTCTCTAAAATCTCCGGTTTTAATCATCTCTTCAAATGGCTTATGTGAGGCTGCAATAATTCTAACATCCACAGAAATTTCTCGGTTTGATCCCACAGGAGTAAATTTCTTTTCTTGCAGTACTCTAAGTAACTTAACCTGCATAGATGGAGAGATATCCCCGATTTCATCCAGAAATAATGTACCGCCTTCAGCGTATTGAAACTTTCCAATTTTTCGTTGATCAGCTCCGGTAAAGGCTCCTTTTTCATGCCCAAATAGCTCCGACTCGATCAAGTTGTCAGAAATTGCACCACAGTTAACAGCAACGAATTTATTGTCTTTTCTTGGACCGTTGAAATGGATGGCCTTGGCAACTAGTTCTTTACCAGTACCAGACTCACCTCTAATTAAAACTGGCGTATTAACCTTGGCAAGTTTTCCAATAACGTTGAATACCTTTTGCATTGAATTTGATTCGCCTACAAACTTGTCATCGTTCGAGTCACCCAATGAAAGAGTTGGAGCTGAAAATGCGGTAGTTTCAACCATTGATCTTGCTTTAAGTGCTCTCTTAATTAAAGCAACAAGATTGTCTGATGTTATTGGCTTTTCCAGGTAATTGAATGCGCCCTCTTTTACGGCCTTGACTGCGTCTGACACATTAGAATAAGCTGTTAGAACTAAGACAATAATAGAAGGGTCGTGTTTTTTAATCTCACTTAAGGCCTCAATACCATCCATTTCGGGCATGTTTACATCCATTACCACTAGATCGTATTTTTCTCTGTATACTGCGTTCACAGCTTCTTTACCATTATCTGCCACATCAACATTGAAGTGATGAAACTCCAGGGCCTGCTTTACCGATTGCTGTAAAACCTTGTCATCATCAACTACGAGTACCTTATGCATTTATTGCTCCCTGATTATTCATTTTTCAATTTTATCAAAAAAGTTGTTCCTTCATTGGGCTTGGATGAGACCTCAATGTGACCATGGTGCAACTCGATAAAGTATTTTACCAAATAAAGCCCAAGCCCTGAACCCTTAATTTTATGGCTATCATCGTTCTTTACCCGATAAAATTTATCAAAAATAAAGTCCAAATCTTTCTCATCAATGCCTTTCCCAGTATCTTTTATTTCGATGTATACCCACTGTTCATCATCCCAGGATTTAACAAAAACTTCGCTGCCATCTCCTGCATATTTAATTGCATTTCCAATTAAGTTTGCAAGCACTCTATTTATTAAGACCACATCCAACTTGATAGGATATAACGGAGCCAACTCAGTGTGTATTTTCATATTGTGGGCGTTGGCCTCAAATTTAAGTTTACCAACCGTCTGCTCAATCAAGGTGTTTATGTCCTTATTCTCCAGACGAAGGGTAATGTCTCTAGATTCAATTTTAGTTAAATCAAGGATTGATGTAATAAAATTATTGAGTTCCTCTGTTGAATAAACAATGTTGTCTAGCAATTCCTTTTGCTTTGGTTCATTTCGATACTGATTTCTCAGGATGTCTGCAATACCAGCAATTTTGGCGACAGGTGTTTTTAGATCGTGACTCATCAGTGAGATAAAGTTCTGTTTAAGCATATCCACCTTCTTAAGCATTTTTGCTTCTTCTTGGATCGCGTAGCGGGTTTGATACTCACCAATGGCCCTAAAGGGAACCCAGATATAGTAAACAACAAATATGCTTAAAATAATGTGGGACAGCTTTAGCCACACTCCACTACCGATGTACAAGAAATAGGCCAAAGAAAACATACTTAACATTATTGTTACTGTTATCAGTAGGCCTTTGGTGGGTTGCACTTTCGAAATTATAAAAGATAGAAGAATTGCTAACAATACTGCTATAAAATCAGTTATCCAATCGGGTGCCCTAATAACTGTCAAATCAGTAATTAGAGAACGAATTATTTGTGCATGGACATTTATTTTAGGCGCTTTTACCTCCTCCTTGCCAAAAGGAGTGTTAACAAAGTCTCCAGCGTTGGATAAGTACTGTGAGCCTACCAAAACAATTTTATCCTTAAAGAACTCCTTGGGAAAGTTGCCCACTACGACCCTGTGAAACGGTATGCTTGTCACGGCATCATATGATGCAGGGTCTGCTCCGAATCGAAACATCGCAAATGTTGCGTCTGCTTCTCTGTTATAGTACGAGCCTTGATATTCTGCTGCCTCCAGGGTTTCAAGATTTTTTTCTTGTTGATATTTTCTAGCGATCCACAGATGAAGTGAGTCTTCCCCCGAGATATTTAAAATAACTCTTCTTGTTACATCATCCTTTGAGAATACATTCCCATCTTTATTTATCAGGGCCAAAGAATAGCCTAGGTCTGCCAAGTTCTCTGGAGGTATTTGCTCACCCCATGCATCTTTGTCAGTTCCAAATCTAAAGGTTCCCTCATTTTGAGAGTACTTTAAAAGCATATCGTGGAAGGTTTCTGCGTACTTTGTTTCCACCTTAGTTTCAGGCTCTAAAAATGGAATCAAGTAGGACACAATCCCAGGTTTTGCATCTAAGAGTTTATTTAAAAAGCGAACGTGTGTTGCGTAAGTGTATGGATAAATCTCTCCTAAAAACTGATCACTCTCTTCATCCATCGTAATTACAACAACTTCTTCAGGCTCTGATGCAACAAAGTCGGCCTTTGACCATAAGTCGTAAAAGATGGCGTCTAGAGAATTAAAGGAGTATTGAATTAAAATAAGAATGAAGATTATTGTAAAAAATAGTGGATACAGGTTGTTGTATTCAATGTTTTTAAACTTTTCTAGTAGCTTCATCAGTAGCTTCTTCTCAATTTTGCGTTTTCAACCACTGGAAAACTTTCCATGTAATGGACTATCATGCTTTTTGGATTAATATTTTCAAGTAGATGGTCAAATATAAACTGACCATAGTTTAGATCCGGGTTTATATCCCTAATTGTGTGAATTACAGGAGCGAGAGCACTATCACATTCCAACTCTGGAGTAGATCTTCCAAAAATAAGGATTGTGTCAAAATAGGGTCTAAATAAGGACAAGCTGAAAAGGCTTACAATTTTAAAGATTTTTGAGTTTGTACTTATAAGAAGAAGTTTAGACCAAAATGAATAAATGGCACCCATAGTTAGTACAACAAGACCTAAGGACTTTGTCATTCTCCAGGGAGCTGATGTTTTCTTAAAGCTAACAAGGTATTCCGCAAGAGCCTCTATTGATGTTGCATTAAGCTTTGCTGCAAGCTTTCGATCCAAGACAACAGACCACTCTCCTCGCGATTCGAAAACAAAACACTTCTGTGCCTTTCCAGAATATAGGTAGATTTTTGGTTGCTTCTCAAACCTTTTATAGGTCTCACTTTTAAGCTGTTGAAAGAGCTCTTGAAAATCGTTATCTATAATTTCAATTGCTCCCAAGAGAAACAATAATACCTTATCTATGTATAAGTAGCTGATACTCCACAAAAGAAACCACACAGCAAAGACAACGCCACGCACAACCCCATCAAAAATTAAAAATATAAATATCATCGGGAATATATTGGTGATGACCAGATGGTAAACAGATAGTAAAAGCTTCATTCCATTTTTGCCTTTAAATTTAAAAACTTAGCTATATTCTACCAAGTTTTGAAAGATTTCCTATCATAATTACAGTGTCTGAGCATAGCACTCGACATTTATCCTACAAAACGCTATAAAACACCTCGCTTAAGGTATTTATCCAAGCTTAGAGGGCATATGGACAAAGAAGAGCTGGAAGCTCTACTAGAGTTGAGGGAAATTCAAACGATTCAAGAGGGTCAGAATGACAACTTGTTAATCTGCGAATGCAACTGCTTAAGCGTAAAAGATTTAAAAGAAGCGTTATTATTAGGGAACTTACAAACAGTTGATTTAGATTTTTTAAAAGAGCAACTTGGCCTAGGGAGCGGTTGTTCCTCTTGCATTAAGAACTTTGGTTCTTGGTCAAAAAAAATCTTTTAGATGCTGTTTGAAGGAAAATTAGGAAGGAGTGAGTAATGTCTTTTGAAACATTATTATTTGGAACCGCGGGTGTGCCTAACAGTACAGCAAAAAAGAACAGTCCGGTAGACGGCGTCCAAAGAATTAGTGAGCTTGGCCTTGATTGTATGCAGCTAGAGTTCGCTCATGGCGTAAGAATGAAAGAAGAGGTATCTTCCGCTTTAAGAAAAGTATCTTACGAATTAGGTGTTCCACTTACTTCTCATGGGCCATACTACATTAACTTAAACGCAAGAGAGCAAGACAAGATTGATTCTTCTGTAGAAAGAATTATCCAAACAGCAAAGATCTCTGATCTTTGTGGTGCAGAGTCTATGACTTTCCACGCAGCCTTCTACATGAAAGACTCTCCATACGACGTTTTTGATCTTGTTGAAAAATCAATGAATGTTATTGAAGAGAGACTTAATCGTCTTGATATTGAAATTGAGCTTAGACCAGAACTTACTGGCAAGACTTCTCAATTTGGATCTTTAGAAGAGCTTATTTCTCTTACTAAGAATGTTATGAGTGTTAAGCCTTGTATGGACTTCTCTCACCTATATGCAAGAACTGGCAAGTACAACACTTATGAAGAAATTAAAGAAGTTCTTGATCAACTTGAAGTTGAACTTGGAGCTGACGCTCTTAAAAACATGCACATCCATGTTTCAGGTATCAGCTCAAACTCTAAAGGCGACTTGAAGCACCTAAACCTTGAGAAATCAAAGTTTAATTGGAAAGCAATGCTACAAGCTCTTAAGGAAAAAGATTGTAGAGGTTATATGATCTCTAACTCTCCAAACCTTGAAGACGACGCTTTGATGCTTAAAGAATACTACAACGCAATTTAAAAAAACACAGGCCTCCAACCGGAGGCCTTTTTTATGCCCCGCTAGCTCCGTAATTAGGAAGTACTCTCGCACTTGGATCTGCAACATCACAGTTCTCCCACTCTTTATTTGGCATCCAAAAGTCTTTTATCCACTTTGCCTTTCCAGGATAGAAACCTTCAAATATATCTCTATACATCAAAGACTCTTTTGTGAAAGGAGTACCAAAATCGTACTTAACTACACCCTTTTTAAAATCTACCTCCGTATAAAGCTCTTCAGCGTAGGCCTTAATGTAATCTACCAATGAGTGGCCAACAGCATCACTAAAGGCCGCCTTCTCTCTAAAAAGAATAGATAGTGGAAGGTAGTCACCTTCAAATGCTTTTCTTAAAAGATATTTCCCATGCCCATAAGAGTTCATTTTGAGCTTTGGATCCACACTCATTACATAACTTACAAAGTCTGAGTCGGAAAAAGGCACTCTCGCTTCAAGAGAGTGAGCACTAATACATCTATCCGCTCTTAAAACATCATAGATATAAAGCTCTTTCACTCTTTTCGCTGCTTCTCTTTGAAATTCCTCAGCACTCGGAGCAAAGTCTGTATATTTATAACCAAAGATTTCATCAGACACTTCACCAGTCATAAGGACTTTAATATCTGTTTTCTCTTTTATGTGTTTACACACCAGATACATTCCCACACTTGCTCTGGTGGTTGTGATATCCCAGGTCTCCAGGTGATAAATCACCTCTCTCAGTGCCTTTAGTACATCGTCTTTTGTGATAATTACTTCTGTGTGCTCCGATCCAATATGATCTGCAACTTCTTTTGCATATTTTAAATCAATTGCATCTTCACTCATGCCAATTGCGAATGTTTTGATAGGAGTCTTTGAATGCTTTTGAGCAATGGCGCATACAAGAGATGAGTCGAGCCCCCCACTAAGAAGAAACCCAATAGGAGCGTCGCTATCCATTCTTTTGATTACGGCCTCTTCAAGCTTTGCTCTTATGTTGCTGCACACTTTTTCTAGGTCGTCCTCTAGATATTCATCTACATAGGATAGATCTAAATATGAAATAAAATCCCCATTCTTATAATAGTGACCCGGAGGAAAGGGGGTTATATCTCTACATTCTTCCACTAACGCCTTTGCTTCTGAAGCAAAAGCTATTTCGCCTTCTTTAGTATATCCATAAAATAAAGGCCTTATCCCCATTGGGTCTCTCGCAGCAAATACTTCTTCTGTTTTTTTATCGATATAGACTAAGGCATATTCTCCATCTAACTCAGCAACAAGCCCTTCAATCCCAACTTTCTCGATGATTGGAAGAATAACTTCGCAGTCGCTTTCGGATTTGTAATCAAAGGAGTACTTTTCTTTTAAGGAGCTATGATTATAAATTTCACCATTACACGCCACAGCATAATTTTCATTTAAAAAGGGCTGGTCTCCCTCTGTGCTTAAGTCCATAATCGCGAGTCTTTTAAATCCAATAGAGCTATCACCTACTTGGCTGAATCTTGTTGAGTCAGGGCCTCTGTGATGAAGCTTCTCTAGTGCCAATTCCACAACTTTTTTTTCTTTTCCCTTAAAATAAACAAATCCACACATTTCGTGCCTCCTAATTCATAAATAATCGGCAAAAACGCCACTTTAATCAACATTCAATACTTAATTTGGCTTATTTTTACGAAATCGATGCAAAAGAAGTTAAATTAATGATAAATTAGGTAATAGAAAGGTAATAAATGAAGGAAAACTACGAAATTGATAATTTAGATCGGCAAATTCTGGCCCAACTACTGAAAGATGCGAGAACTCCCTTCCTAGAAATCGCTAGAAAACTCATTGTTTCTGGTGGCACCATCCACCAAAGAATAGAAAAGCTTAAAAAAATGGGAGTCATTGAAGGAAGTAAGTTTGAATTGAATCTTCAAAAGCTTGGTTATGACGTCACTGTATTTTTAGGTATTCACCTCACAAACGCAAAAGATCTAAACATGGTCATTGAAAAGCTTAAGGCCATGCCTGAGGTAGTTGAGGCCCACTACACTACTGGTAACTATGCCCTACTGGTCAAGCTCCACACTAAAAGCATTAGAGATTTTCACGCCTTCTTAGCAGAAAGGCTTCAATCCATTGAGGCAATTCAATCAACAGAGTCTTTTATCAGCTTAGATCAACCAATTAAAAGAGAAATCACTCCGTAATTTTAACATTAAAAAAGCCTCTCAGATTCGAGGCATTGCATAAAATGAACTTCACGACTCTACAGAATTAATCACACTGCACTTCAACTATATCTAGCGGAAGCTCATGAGTGCCAGTATACGCAATATATGTCCGTCTACTTAATCCTGGATATAATATAGAAAACTTTCGACCAACTCCACATTTTCAAGGGCCGCTATATCTTCAGAACATCTTTTAAAAAACTTCTTTGAATTTACTGGGACAGGCTCAAGTTTTGAGCTGCTTTTCTTAAAGGTGATAATATCAAGTGCACCTGTTCTTTCATTATATAGCCTGCAGGCTCGCTCTAGAAAGAGCTGCCATAGAAATTAGCAGCATTAGACCAATTAATGTTTTTTCAATAATTTAAATCAATACAGCTTGAGAGTTGCAACAATTAAAAGTGTCTAGAAGCCTGACACCCCCATGTAAAGATTTTTCAATACTCTTACACAGTGAAGTTTTATGCCAAAATGACTATGAACAAGCTAAAAGACTGGAGAACGAATATGAAAAGTTTTTTACTTATGAATGCCCTATTGGCGACAACCTTTACTGGATATGCGGCAGATTACTCTAACATTAGGTGCTATGAGGAAGTCGCTATCCGTGATTGCGAGGCCAAAGCCATTAAACAGGACCAGAAAATGAAAGGTGTTTGTAAGGCGGAGGTAACTCTTCGTGAGTATGATGGAACTAAAAAGACCAGCATTCTAACAGGTGATGCCAAACATAGATACAAAGATGGTTTGACTAATTTTGGTCTGTTTACACTCACCTTATATGATAAAGGCAGAGAAAAGATTGCAAAGTATCAAGTAAACTCCGATGCTCAGGAAAATCTTGAGCGAGAGCTAAAAAGATTAAAAAAGACCCTGGGGAAATGCCAATAGGCCAGCTCCTAATCTAGCTTTTTAAGAAAGTGCTTATTAAAACTTCCTAGAAGATCCTTTTCACTCAAGAACTGATCGACCGAGATATATGTTTGATAGTCCATCCCACAAGGATTTATCTTTTTTAACTCTTCAAACATCTCTTCATCTCTATTCAAATTAAGTGCAAGCCCATGAAGAGTAACAAATCTTTTCACCCCAACACCAATGGAAGCAAGTTTCTTTCTGTCTTTCCAAACACCCATAAGTTTTTTAGCAGTCATGACGTTTTCAATTTTAAAGTCTTCTCTTAGCACTGCTGCAACTTTTTTAAGAATCCAACACATATGATCATCGAGACTGTAAGATGGAGTTATTGCAACAATGGGATAGAAGATCCACTGCCCAGGATAATGAAAGGTGACACCTCCACCTCTATGAATCTTTTCAACTGAATATTTTAGCCTTGCAGAAATACCCGGGTCAAATTCAACCAAAGAGTCATCACCCCTCTCATTCCCACGCCCTAAAGTGAAAACATGAGGATGACTACAAAAAATATAGATTTTAAGGTGTTTATTTTTTCTTACAAATTCATTGGCATCGAGCTGAAATTTTTCACAGTCCTTATATTCCCAATTCCATTTTGTGACATATAAGGTATTGCCATTGATTTCAACTGTGGCATCCTCTGGCGGATTAAGTTCAAAGAAAGGCTCACCAACTACTTTTTCCAATTTATTTCCTTGCCCTCTTTTTGGTTTAAAAAATCCAGATAATCAGCAGCTTTATACGAGCTTCTTACCATTGGGCCAGAGGCAACAAAGTCAAAGCCAATGTCATATGCAATCTTTTTTAAATGATCAAACTCTTCGAGCTCATAATATTTTTGAACTTCAAGATGAGCGAGAGTTGGTCGCAAATATTGTCCAAAAGTTATTATATTAACTCCTGCCTTTTTAAGATCGGTCATGGCCTCAACTAGTTCTTCTTTCGTTTCACCAAGTCCAACCATTAGCGAGCTCTTGGTATGAATGTGAGGGTGTACTTCCTTATAATAGGCCAATGCTTTAAGAGTCTGGTCATACCCGGCCCTTCTATCTCTAACAGGGTGGGTAAGTCGCCTAACCGTTTCAAGGTTTTGTGCAATAACAAATGGGTTCGACTTGGCCAGTGTATCCATATGCTCTGGGATTGCGTTGAAGTCTGGAATCAAAACT
>Ga0208568_1000416_pt1 | contig 16239 bp, 10 predicted proteins | sample DeeseametaMP2969_FD_184165 | JGI IMG/M metagenome (GOLD analysis project Ga0208568, IMG submission 184165) | Marine microbial communities from the Deep Atlantic Ocean - MP2969 (SPAdes) | ecosystem: Environmental > Aquatic > Marine > Oceanic | place: South of Funchal, North Atlantic Ocean... | reverse complement strand
GTGGCAGTGTCAGCCAGGGTTATGTGATTACGGTCAATAATATCCTGGAAGGCACTGCAGAAAGTGACACCTTGTCTGGCGGTTCTGGCTACGATACGATCTATGGCTATGGAGGCAGCGACACCCTGGAAGGCGGTGCAGGAAATGACACCTTGTATGGTGGTGCCGACAACGATACCCTCAAAGGCGGAACTGGAAACGACATCCTTGATGGCGGTACTGGCAAGGACATCCTCACCGGGGGCGATGGCAACGACACTTTTGTGATCCGTGCAGGCGATGGCTCATCTAGCTATATATTCCCTCAAACCAATTTCATTCATGATTTTGAAAATGGTGTTGACCTTATTGGTTTGGATAATGGTCTAACCTTTGCTGAGCTTACCATTGAACAAGGCACGGCTGGTTCGTACCAAATTGCCGGTTACACTTTCCACTATGATTACACAAGTCACACCTTAGTTCGCATCACCGCCACCGGGGAATACTTAATAATGATCGCAAACACCAACGCGAGTGATATTACCGCGACAAATTTCATGACTGTGGACATCAACGATGCCCCAATAATCCAAGCCAACACCAACTTTGCCATCGATGAAAACACCACTGCAGTGGCGAACATTATGGCCACCGATGGTGATGGTGATACCCTCACTTACTCCGTCACCGGCGGCGACGATCAAGCCCTCTTTGCCATCGATGCCAGTACCGGGGTTCTGAGTTTTAAAACCGCTCCCGATTACGAGAACCCTGGGGACAGTGATCAGGACAATTACTACTTGGTGCAAGTCACGGTCAGTGATGGTTTCGGCGGTCTTGCCACTGCAATGTGTGTTATTAGAGTCCGCGACACCCTTGAATCTGGACGAAGTTTAGAATCCGTTGGATCTGAACGTGAAAAGTTTGATCAAATCGATACAGCGAACGAGGGTTATCCCCACGGAATCGCATCAGAGCATAACCCATTGGGTCCTAGCGACACGAGAGCTTCGGTCGAGGGTATTGTTCTACCAAAGATTGCAGCACCGCTTGCTGTTTCACCTCCCCTCTTGTCAACAGAAAATGCTTTGAATTTACTCACCGAACTGATAGATCCGACTCCATCCGTGGCCATCGATTACCAGAATACATTGTTGGTGGATGGCGATGATCCGATTGGCTTGGTTCAACAACCTCTAGAACATTCAATGGTAACTGTGGATTTGGTAGCTGATCTTCTAATTCTCGATGATTACGATGCCACGCTGAACGATGCTGTTTTGTTTTGGAGCTCGGAGTTGGGGTAGCAATGATCAAAGACAAGACTCTACCAGCCGAGCTAAACACCCAAATAGATCAGAGTAGTAAAAAGAAAAAAAGACCGTGTCCGGTTTAACGAACACAATCTTTTTTGTATTACAGCTTAATTACAAGCTTCTTTTAGAGCTTTTCCAGCTTTAAACTTGGGCACATTACTTGCATTAATGTGAATGCTTGCGCCTGTAGCTGGGTTACGTCCCATTCTTGAAGCCCTATGGCTTACTGAAAATGTCCCGAAACCCACAAGGGAAACGCGGCCACCGCCAGACAATTCTCCAGCTATAGCGGAAGTTGTTGCATCGATTGCTCTTCCTACATCTGCTTTTGAAAGTCCTGTACCAGCTGCCACTGCACTAATAAGATCACCTTTATTCATGATGTTTATCCTTTTTAGATATAAGTTATATTTCTTAATTCATCGATATTCTGAATATATCAACAAATCCCCTTGTCTTACTTTACTAGAGTATAGACATACAAGTTATATAAGCCTTTGAAAGCCTTGTCAACAAAGGCTTTCAAATATTTTTTAGTTATTTAATGGGGTAAATTTGTTTCCAGTGGAGATTTTTCCGAAACAGGTGGAGTTTTGACAGTACCAGTCTCTGGTTCTTTTGGAGCCTGTTCAGGCATTTTTTCCAAAGCAATTTCCAAAACCTGATCGATCCATTTAACCGGAATGATGTTGAGTTTTTCTTTAATGTTTTTAGGTATTTCAACCAAATCTTTAGAATTCTCCTCAGGAATAATAACAGTAGCAATGCCTCCACGGTGAGCTGCCAGTAGCTTCTCCTTCAAACCCCCTATAGGTAGGACCTCACCTCTTAAGGTAATTTCACCGGTCATCGCAACATTTGCCTTAACAGGAATTTGGGTCAAAGCTGAAACCAAAGCTGTAGTCATACCTACCCCTGCACTGGGCCCATCCTTAGGCGTAGCACCTTCTGGGACGTGAACGTGGAGATCAAGTTTTTGATGAAACTCTTCATCAATTCCAAGACTTTTGGCTCTACTTCGGACAATTGTACTTGCGGCCTGAATGGATTCCTTCATGACATCACCCAAATGTCCAGTATTAATTAGCTTGCCTTTACCCGGCATCGCCGTGGCCTCTATGGTCAGCAGCTCCCCACCAGCCTGGGTCCAAGCCAAACCTGTTACTTGGCCAACTTGATTTTCTTTTTCTGCAATTCCGTATTTAAACTTTCTAACACCAAGATATTTATCCAAGCCTGAAGGGCGAATGTGTCTGGTCTTTTTCTCTGCCTTTAGAACCAATGACTTAACCACTTTTCTAGCAATTTTTGCAATTTCCCGCTCTAAATTTCTGACCCCTGCTTCTCGCGTATAATGCCTTATAATTGCGAGGATTGCGCTTTTTGTAATTTTGATTTCACCCTTTTTAAGCCCATTTGCCTCAATTTGCTTCTTGACAAGATATTGGTCAGCAATGTTTAATTTCTCGTCCTCGGTATAACCTTCGATTCTTATAACCTCCAGTCTATCCAAAAGTGGTGGGGGTATATTGAGAGTGTTTGCTGTGCAAACAAACATTACATCGGACAAATCAAAATCAACTTCGAGATAATGATCGTTAAACGTTGAATTGACCTCAGGATCGAGCACTTCCAACAGTGCCGAAGATGGGTCGCCTCTGAAATCCATAGACATCTTATCGACTTCATCAAAGAGAAAAAGTGGATTCCTGACGCCTACTTTGGTGAGTTTCTGAATGATTTTTCCAGGCATGGCCCCTATGTAGGTTCTTCTATGTCCTCGAATCTCTGCTTCGTCACGGACACCACCGAGGGACATTCTTATGAATTTTCGGCCCGTTGCTCGAGCGATGCTTGCTCCCAAGGATGTTTTACCTACTCCCGGTGGTCCAACCAAGCACAGTATCGGCCCTTTGAGTTTTTTAGTTCTCGTCTGAACCGCCAGATACTCTGTGATCCTCTCTTTAACTTTTTTCAAGCCATAATGGTCTTCATTTAATATTTTTTCCGCTTTATCCAACTTAATTTTGGTTTTTGTTTTATTTTTCCAGGGCGCATCAACTAAAGCATCTAGATAATTCCTAACCACCGTTGCCTCGGCAGACATGGGCGACATCATTTGCAGTTTTTTTAGTTCTGCGTTGGCTTTTTTGGCGACTTCATCAGGCATACCCGATTTTTTAATCTTCTCTTCCAATTCATCAAATTCATTGACAGCATTGTCCATGTCACCCAATTCTTTCTGAATGGCCTTCATTTGCTCATTCAGATAATATTCCTTCTGGCTCTTTTCCATTTGATCTTTGACCCGACCTCGAACTTTCTGCTCCACTTCCATCATATCGATCTCAATGCCAATCAAGCCAATCACATTTTCCAATCTTTCCTTGATATTCAGCAATTCCAAAACTTTTTGCTTTTCCGACAATTGCAATGACATATGAGCCACAATCGTATCCACCAGTCTTCCCGGCTCTTTGATACTGGCCAATGTTGTTACCACTTCAGCGGGAACTTTTTTGGTAATTCTGACGTAATCTTCTACCTGTGAGATCAGGGTTCTTCTGAGTGCCTCAATTTCTTTGTCTTCCTTATTGTAGGTTTCTGTAAGAACACAGTAATCAGCAGTAAAATAATCATCGGATCTTATTTCTAAAAGATCAACCCGTGAATCTCCCTCGACGAGCAGTTTAACGGTGCCATCGGGCAAGGTAACCAGTTGAAGTATGTTTGCTAAAGTACCAACTGTATTTATATCGCTAATGCCAGGATTATCTATGTCGGATTTTTTTTGACAGGACAGCAATATCTTCTTGTCTTCCGCCATAGCTTGTTCAAGAGCCATTTTAGATTTCTCCCTGCCCACAAACAATGGAATCACCATGTGTGGGTAGACCACCACATCCCTCAACGGCATCAGAGGTTTGTCTAGAATTATATTGAGAGAAACTTTTTCTTCTTTGCTTAGCACAGAAACACCTTCAATAATTAAGCATAAATAACTTATAGAGTAAGCATAAATAACTTATAGGGTCAAAAATAGTATTTTCAACAAGAAAAAAATCTCAGTAAAATTTATTTACTCAGAACTTGCTAGCAATGCTGTGTTTTCTGATTCTGCTGTTTCAGCAGTTGATTCATCGTTTTCCGTTGAAAAAACAAGAAAAGGCCTGGATTTATTTTCTACAAATTTTTGAGTTACAGTTACTTTTTTTGTTTTTTCATGGCTTAGATCGGAAGGCATTTCATACATCGTATCCAATAAAATATCTTCCATTATCGTTCTCAAACCCCTTGCTCCAGTTTTTCTCTGCATCGCCAATTTTGCAATTGTTTGCAGAGCTTCTGGGAGAAATTCCAATTCGCAATCTTCCATTGCAAAAAGTTTCTGATATTGTTTGGTCAAGGCGTTTTTGGGTTCAATTAGAATCCTAACCAGCGCCTGTTGATTCAGCTCACTTAGCGATGCCACTACCGGCAATCTGCCCACAAATTCAGGAATAAGACCGTATTGAATGAGATCTTCAGGTTCTATATCTTTAAAAATTTCCCCAATATTTTTAGTCTCTGATAACGCCCTAACTTCAGCAATAAAACCAATCCCTGAATGATCTGTTCTGTTTTGTACAATCCTATCCAAACCTGCAAAAGCACCGCCACATACGAACAAAATTTTAGATGTATCTACTTGTAAAAATTCTTGTTGCGGATGCTTTCTGCCCCCTTGTGGAGGTACCGAAGCAATGGTGCCTTCAATAAGTTTAAGCAATGCTTGCTGGACCCCTTCGCCGGAAACATCTCTAGTAATTGATGGGTTCTCTGTTTTTCTTGCAATCTTATCAATTTCATCAATATAAATGATGCCAGTCTGGGCCTTCTCGATATCGTATTCTGAATTTTGAAGGAGCTTTTGGATGATATTCTCTACATCTTCTCCAACATAGCCAGCCTCGGTAAGTGTGGTGGCATCAGCTATTGCGAATGGAACATTTAGTACCTTTGCCAGTGTTTGGGCCAATAATGTTTTTCCACAACCGGTTGGACCAACCAATAAAATATTGCTTTTTCCTATCTCTACACTGTCTTGATCTCGAGCACTGGATTTGTCATTGAGTCGTTTGTAGTGGTTATACACTGCAACTGAAAGTATTTTTTTAGCCTCATCTTGATCGATTACATAATCATCAAGCATGGATTTAATTTCTTTGGGTGTGTAAAGATTTAATTTTTGGTCAGGCGATCCATCATTCAGTTCCTCATCGATGATGTTGTTGCACAAATCAACGCATTCCTCACAAATAAAAACCGAAGGGCCTGCAATTAGCTTGCGAACTTCATTTTGGCCCTTCCCACAAAATGAACAATACAAAATTTTGCTATCTTTATTACTGTCTTTAGTTTTATTACTCATATCACTTGCTTTTTTATCTCACTTCCCGAGTTGGCTTCGATTGCTAAGAACAGTGTCTAACAACCCATATTCAAGCGCTTCTGAAGCTTGCATAAAATTATCACGATCTGTATCTGATGCTATCTGCTGTTCTGTTTTACCTGTGTGAGTGGACAAAATTTCATTCAAACGTTGTCTGAGTTTTAAAATCTCTTTCGCTTGAATATCAATATCCGAAGCTTGCCCTTGAAAACCTGAAATTGGTTGATGAATCATGATCCTAGAATTGGGTAAGGAATATCTTTTACCTTTGGTACCACCAGCCAACAAAATTGCTCCCATACTCGCGGCTTGACCCACACAAATGGTGCTGACGTCTGGTTTAATAAATTGCATGGTATCGTAAATAGACAATCCAGAGGTAATGCTGCCACCGGGGGAGTTAATATACAGAGAAACGTCTTTGCTTGGATTTTCGCTTTCCAAGAAAAGCATTTGAGCAATAATTAGATTTGCCATGTGATCTTCAAGCGTGCCAACAGCAAAGATAACATTATCCTTGAGCAGTCTTGAATAAATATCAAAAGCTCGCTCACCCCTTGGCGTCTGTTCAATGACCATGGGGATTAGATTTAGTTCTTCATTCAATTGCGTCAATTCAACTCCGATTCATTAATTCTTTAAATTCCACTTCCTTGTTCTGAAACTCGGTTCGCTCCATTAACCAATCGATGACCAGATCCTCTATAACCGCCGATCTTATTTGATCCATTAATTGAGGCGTTTGCTCGTACATTTTACGTATTTCTTCAGGTTTTGGGTACCTATTCGTGACTTCTTCTAATTTGATTTTCACTCGATCTTGATCGACTTTGATTTCCTGTACCCGGACCAATTCATTAACCAAAAGGCCCAGTTGTACCCTTTCCTTGGCTATTTTCTCAAAATTCTTTAACTCTGGTGCTTCCTCTACTTTCTTAATTCCGGCCTGGCTCATCCAATCTTTCTGTAGTGCATGTGCTTCTTGATGGACCATGACCTCAGGTATTTCAATTGAATTTTTTTCTCGTAAATAGACCATAAGATTTTGTCTAATTTCGTCGTTAATTTTAGCTTTTAGCTCTTTCTCCATGCTCGTTTTTACTTCATCAATAAGGTCTTTTGCATCACCACTCTCAACTCCAAACGAGCGAACAAATGTTTCATCGATCTCTGCCATCTTTAATTCTTTAATTTCTTTTACAGAAACTGAAAACACGGCTTTTTTATTGGCCAATTCCTCTTTGTGGTAATTGCCTGGAAAAGTTAATTTGATCTCTTTGTCTTGATTGACTGTCACATTGAGTAATGCTTCATCAAATTCAGGAAGCATCTGCCTATTTCCAAGAGTCATGACAAAATCTTTTGCGACACCCCCTTCAAAAACTTTACCATCAATTTTTCCTTCAAAATCAACCAGCAACTGATCGTCTTTTTCAGACGGTCTCTCGACTGGATTCCATGTTCCTCGTTGTTTCTGGAGATTCTCAATCATAGCATTGATGTCCTTTTGGGCAATCTCAACCTTTGGTTTTTCAACACTGATCTTTTCCAGACCATTAAGTTCAAATTCTGGATAAACTTCAATAGTCGCAGTGTAAGCAAAGTCTTGGCCGTCAACGAATTCATCAATCTTGACTTCAGGTGGGCCGGCTGGCTTTAAATTTTTCTCTCGGATGGATTCAATATAAGTGCTGTCTAGAAGATCACTCAATACTTCCTGGATCACCTTATCGCCGTATTTTTGATGAATGATTTTATCGGGTACTTTACCGGGCCTGAATCCAGGTAATTTTGCGGTTTTTGCTATTTGGGTAAAACGACGGGTTTTTTGATCTTCGATGGCAGACAAAGGCACCGAAATTCGTATTTCTTTTTTCAGCCCACGCTTTTCAGTAACGGTAATGTTTAAATCATTCATTGCTGTACCAGTTTTTTGTGGTGCGAAAGGAGAGACTCGAACTCTCACGGGTTGCCCCACTGGATCCTAAATCCAGCGCGTCTACCAATTCCGCCACTTTCGCTTTAACATTAAAATAAGGCGAAGAATTATACAATACTTCTTGCTCAGATAACCACAGCTGCGATTAATAACGAAAATCTATTAATACCTTCGGCCAGTTATTGTCGTTCCCGATTTAATCTGAAGACAACGGGAACACTTAAAATACCAAAAACCACCGCTCCGATGAAAATCATCCAAGGTAAGCGCAAATGCTCGATTCCCGGGGCATTGACGGAAGGAGAAAGTACCCGTATTAAATACCAAGCACTGGCTGAAAAAGACATTAAAACAGGGCTTGCAATAGAAGCAATGGCAGCAGCATTGGTCTTTGCTTTCCTCAGCAATAAACCACCAATTCCTGAACTGATTAACATCGGTAACAGATTGATGGCGAAGATTGTGGCAGTGGCTTTTATATCCACCTCAATAGCGATACTGGAACTGATAACGGCTACCAGTGGCATTGCAACTAAAGCCATGAGATTTAGTTTTTTGGGATCCACGCCTAACATGGGCCAATATTTTACATTGGTTTGAGAAATTTTGGTTGATAAAAAAAGCCGCCTGTTAAAACGGGCGGCTTTTTTTTCAAGTCAAGAAGACAGTCTTTAGAATCGATATTTCAATCCCATTTGCACTTGCCATCTTGATTGACCGTCGCCATCTTGAAGGTACAAACTATCGTCATCATCCACACCAGAAATCAGGAATTTACCGTCACCGTCGACACCGCTGACAATAATCTGACGACTGTTGTTGTAGCCGTATTCAAAGACTCGGCCATCTTCATCGTCCAACATGTTCATAACGTTTAAAAGATCAAGGTAGAAGATGAATTTATGGTCACGAAATGCCGGAATTTCTTGGGTAATACGAACATCCAGTCTGTCGTAACTAGGATTCGTAAAGCCATTCCTTGGAGCGTAGGTTCCCTTGTAATTGGCCAACGCAGTGTTATTGATGTGCGCCATCACGTCGGTAGCGACTGAGGAGCTGGCAAATACTACTTTGGGATCATCAGGTCCGCTTGGAATATAAGCCAAGGAATAATCGGCGTAGAATTTACTGGAACAATAACCATTACAACCTGTGCCACTAACTGGGCTATAACTTGGCTCATCAAATGTGATACTGTAGGGTTCACCGTCTTTTCTGATGTAGATTGCAGAAATTCTGGTTTCGTTGTCTCCCCACAACATGGTTCTGTACTCCAAGCCCAGAATCAACTTGTTTTTAGACATGAATGACGATGGTGCGGCATCCATATTCTCACCATCCCATCTTTGCGTGTAACCGTATGACGACTCCGCTTGTGATGAGGTCAATGGGTACACATCCTTGGCTGTCACATGTGAATACGCACCAAAGACGCTGACGCCTTGGTCAAAGGATTTTCTAACGGTAAAGCTGAAGGCCTCAGCTCCACCTTTATCGGTGTTGGTCATATAATAATCACCAGGACCATGAGAATAAACACCCCTACCATCTGCGAGATGGCTATCCAATGTTAGTCCCAATTCTTGATAAAATACGGCTGCATCCACATCATCGTGGTTGTATTCAAAGGTCAACTCGTAACCTTTGGCTGTAACCAGATCAAGGGCGAGGTTCATCCTCCAGCTGGCGGGTGCTTCAAAATTGGGGTCGGTGCCCTGGGCATCATTAAAATAAGGGCTTGATGGAATAGTGTAGTTGCTTCCTGGGCCCATCCAGAAAAATGAAGGATCGCCTGCAGGCATCGGGCCGACAGTTCCACCACCTCTGAACCCTGGCAGTGTGTCATCCCAGCCGTAAACCTTAACATAGTCACTCAGACCACCGGACCGTGTGTAGGCGTTTGAATACCAAACATTGGGAATCCTGCCGGAAAACAAGCCGTACCCACCTCTAAGGGTGGCACTTGCAATTCTATCCCTGTCTCCAAACAAGGTCTCGGTTGCATCCCAATTGAACCCAAATCTGGGTTGAATGGAATCGTAATCAAAGGCTTCGTTGTTATTAAGACCATACCTTTCTGGCCATTTAGGATTCAGCATTGGTTTATCCGGCGTTTTCACGTCATCGTATCGGACTCCGACACTGAGAACCACATCGCCCAAATAAATTTTATCCTGAAGGAATATGGCGGTTTTCTCAATATCAAAAACCGCGGCCACACTGTCGACATCGCTGATACCGGTTTGTGGTACGTGGAATCTTACGTAGTTGTAGGTTCCGGCTGCAAAATCAGCAATGCTGCTGAATCTTACCTCTCCGTTGTACCGAGCAATGAACAGGTTATAAACCGAGGTATCTTCAAGATCAATACCGCCAGTGATCACATGGTTGCCTAGGTCGTAGGTTGCTTTGAAGCTGATATAGTCGGATTTAATATTGATGAAATTGGCGCCTCTGTAGCGATCACCGCCAAGATAAACCGTATCACCTCCGACGCTGATCGCAGATTCTGGAAAATACGGGTCTCCGACTGAATGGTCGTCCTCTGTCAACTCATAACTGGAATACCTGACCTTGGTTGACAATTGATCCGTCCAGTCGCTGTAAAGAGTGAATGAAGTACGATCGATTACAGGGGGTTTTAGGTACCAATTGTTGCTGAATACGGTCTGGCCTCGATTGTATTTTCTTGGATACAGGTCTTCGTCTTTTTGATACAAAAGCACTGCCCTGTGGTCGTCATTGATGTTGGCATTCAGTTTAACTATCATTTTCTCACTGGTTTCAGGCAGGGCAAAGTTGGAGATTTCACCAGCGTCATAACCGTAGCGGTTCATGGCTATACTTTTGATCTCTTCTGCCATCGCCGTGGTCAAAGTGTCTGCTTTGATAGGAGCGTTGCTATCAACAGTCCCATAAAGAGCTGGGCTAGCGGCTGCAAAATCCTCGTAGCCGATAAAGAAAAACAACCTGTCTTTTATGATTGGTCCACCGAGAGTGAAGTATTTGGTCTCTTCGCTGAAACTTGGGAACTCAGTGCCGTCAGGGCTATCACCGATGTTGTCTTCATCGCGTTCGATGAAGCCAATACTTCCGTGAAACTCATTGGTTCCTGATTTGGTCACCGAAGCAATGGAGCCTCCAGTCGTGTTGCCTCGAGAGACGTCAAAAGGCGTTATATCAACTGAAATCTGGTCAATAAATTCCATGCCAATTGGGTTTCTCATGCTGCCAAAACCATTGGCATTCAACCCAAAGGGATCGTTATAACTGACACCATCAATGGTGAAATCGTTAAATCTATTGTTGGCGCCCATCACTGAGATTTCAGAATACCTACTGGAACCTGTATTGATAGAAACCCTCGGATCCATTTTTGCAATATCTGCTATTGATCGATTGACGGTCGGAATTCCGTCTATTGCATCTCGATCAAAGAACGTGCCTGTTCCCATTCTAATCGAGCCTTCCGATGCCGTTGCAGTCACGGTGATTTCCTCAATATCGCTCGAGACCAAGGTAACGGTAATATCGGTGGTTTTGTTTAAAACCAGAAATACCCCTCCTAACGATTCCGTTCTATAGCCCGGTGCTGAAATGGAAATGTCATAAGGTCCACCGAGTAGCAGATCAGACAAGTAAAATTCGCCATCGGCGCTGACTGATTTTGACTTGCTAGTTCCGGTAGGTGTGTGAGTTGCTGATACGACTGCCCCTGCTACGTTTACAACACCTCTGAGTGAGGAAGTAGTTTCTACCTCAGCAAAGACGGAAGATGTTGAAAAAAGTAAGAATGCGGCCAATACGGAAGTATAGATCTTGCTAGACATTTTAAAGTCCCTCTTTGTGTTAGTAATTTTTAATTTCGTGTTAGTAATTTTTAATTAAAAACTGTTTTAATTTTGGCAATTAAATCGCCAACTAAGATAGTAAACTATTATTTAATTATTACAAAATAAATTGCACACATGAGCAGATGCTATCTAAAAATCACAAAAAATTTAAAGTCTTCATAGCCCAGAAAAAGTGAAGAAAATAATATGGATCGAAGAAAGTTTATAAAAAATGCGGGATACGGTCTTGGCTTTGCCGCCTTTAGCCCCCACATTATTGCAACTGCAAAAAACTCCCGTGGATCCTTTAGGCATGGGCTAGCCAGTGGTGATCCGTTACATAATCAGATCATTCTGTGGACACGTGTAACACCAGAAACTGATTTGCCAATTAAGATTAAATGGCAAATGAGCCACAACCCAAACTTCAATCCTGTTGTTAGCGAAGGTGAAACTGTGACCGATAAGCAGCGAGATTATTGTGTCAAAGTAAATGTGATATTGCCGAATGGTGAAACTCCTGGAACAACTTATTTCTACCGATTTCTCACTGGGAATCACAGCTCAGAGACTGGGAGAACTCATACCTTGCCCGATCAACGAGTCAACAAGATTAAACTTGCTGTCATGTCTTGCTCAAAGTACACCGCGGGTTTTTTTCACGTTTATAAAGAAATTGCAAACAGGGACGACATCGACCTTGTGCTTCATCTGGGAGATTACATTTATGAATTTGGCATGGGCGTCTTTGGGGACGAGGATGCAAAGGCACTGAACAGAGAAGTCGTCCCGAGATACGAGCTAAACAGTCTTGAAGATTATCGCCAGCGCTACGCACAGCATAAAAGTGACCCCGATTCTCAGGCAATGTTGGCAAGACACCCATTGATCTCTATCTGGGATGACCACGAAATCAGTAACGATGCATGGAGATTGGGTGCAGTGAATCATTCAACCGATGGTTCAGAAGGCACCTTTGAAAATCGAAAAAAAAATGCAATCAAAGCGTATTTTGAGTGGATGCCGATCCGGGAACCGGCGTCAGACAACAGTTTTATCCACCGTTCTTTCCAGATAGGCGATCTTGTTGATTTGCATATGTTAGATACACGACTGATTGGCCGCGATCAGCAATTGTCATACAGCAATTACACAGGATTGAAAACAAAGCAAAAACCCGTACACATCTTGAATAAAACTCCAAAACAATTCGACTCTAAACAATTTCACCAAGACCTGTTGGAGCCCAATAGATCGATCCTGGGTGCCAATCAAGAAATGTGGTTGGAACGTCGATTGAAAACAACAAATGCAACTTGGACCGTCCTTGGCCAACAGGTAATGCTGGCACCACAACGATGGTCTGTAACAAAGGATTTAATTGAACAAGAATCATCCGAGGATTCTCAGGAATTGAATATGGCGATGCAAAAACAAACGATAAAACCCGAGCTCACAAGAAACCTTGATGCCTGGGATGGATACCCTGTTGCAAGATCAAGACTGTATGACATGATTGCAGAACACAAAAACAATCTGATCACCCTCTCTGGTGACACGCATTTTTCATCGGCACACAATCTGGTTACTGCAAGTGGTAGATTCATAGGGGCCGAATTCGGCACCACAAGTGTTACCTCACCCTCCTTCTGGGATGACGTGAAGATTAATAAAATAGAACTTGAGAAGAAGCAACTTGATTTCAATGAGGGTATGCAGTTTCTTCATCTTAGAAATAGGGGCTATTTGGTTGTTGAAATTGACCATGAAAAGACTGCAGGTAAATGGCATTTAATTGATGACGTGAAAACAGAAAATTATAAAGTTTGGCTGGAGCAGACACTAGTCCTTGAGGGCAATAAAAAAGACGGATTGATTTAGATCAAGACCGGTAACAAAACACCCAACCCCAATCGACTTATGAGGAGTCTAGATTTTTTTCATTCTCTTCGCTGCGATGGAAATATCTGGATGCCACGTCTGTTCCGTGGGTTTGCCGCTTGTATCCAATTGCATCACCCTCAAGTCGATCAAAAAGGGTCTTCCATCGGCAGTGACTTTTGCTGCTGCTTGTAAAGACTCAACAAATTCTTCAGGATTGTTGGCTCGCTTCCCTTGTATCTCGAAACTATCAGCTAGACCGACAAAATCAACCTCAGGATTGCCTAAAAAGCAACTGATGTCGCGCCACAACCCTCGCGTTTCCTTTATTGCTGCCAAGGGTGAGCCTCGATAGATACGATTTCTTTCACCGTCGTAACTCAAATTGTTAAAAACGATAACAGTCACAGGTATGTCGTACCTAGCGGCTGTCCATAGTGCTTCAATTTGACCAAAGAGCATGGCACCATCTCCAACCAAACAAACCACTTGTCGATTTGGCTCACCTATTTTTACGCCCAAGGATGCGCCGATGCCCCAACCCAAGGCAAAACCGGTTGTGCCTCCTATCAGCCACTTTGCATCAGGGCCAGGGCCTAGGTTCATCCATTCAAAAGGCTTCCTGGTGTCCAGTTCTGAGACAATGATTGCATGCGGGTCAAGATACTTTTCCATTTCAAATGAGGCTCGCTCCCACGAAATTGGGCTTGAATTCCAAGTTGCTTTTGCCTGTTGCTGTTTCCTGGCTTCATGTTTTGCATTGATCTCAATACTCTCTTGTAATCTCTCTTCTCGCAGTGTTTTGATTTGGTCTTCAGTTGCTAAAGCCCGAACACTGTCTATGATGGCAGTGACGGTTTCTTTCATTCCAGCTGCAATGGCGATGTCTGTTGGGTAGGTATTGGCAATCTCGTCGTACTCAATCCTTGCGTGTATCACTTTGGCCTTGCTTGGGACGGGTGCTGTGAAAATTGTCGGGTCTGGCATCGGTGCTCCTAGATTAAGAAAAACATCGGTATTAGCCAATCCTCTGGGAATGCCCAATCCATAGAATCCTGAAAACAAGGGATGCCGAAACGGAATGTCGCCAAAAACGCTATACCCTTGTGCCATCCTTATGCCCAACAGTTCCGCCAACTCCAACACATCCTTATTGGCTCGGGCTCGAGTGACTTCATGCCCGACACAAAGCAAAGGTTTTTTGGCTTCAAGCAATGCCCTGGCAGTTGCTTCAATCAATTCAGGTTTGGGGTAAAGCCCCATTGGAATTTTGAATCGACTTTGAGGGTAGATGGTTTGTCTAATGTTGGGTTTGCTCAACAAAAATCCTGGAAAACGTAAATAAACAGGGCCTCCGGGTGGTGTTTCTGCCAATTTGAGGGCTCTTCGCAACATTTCACTGATTTGACGTTCGTTGTTGATCTGCCATTGCCATTTGGTGAATTGAGTCATCGGGTCTAACCAATCATCCATTTGTTGAAAACCGTTACGACCGGCAAAATTAGAGCTGGCACCATCGGATAAAACTGCAATTGATGAACGGTCTTTCCAAGCGTTGTATAAATTATTCATTGCACTTGGAATGGCAACGCCCGGGATAAAAAGAACTGCCGTTTTTCCCGTAACAAGCTCGTAACCATGGGCCATGGATGTTGCTTGTGATTCTGCAATTGAGGAGATAAATTGCATATCGTTGTTCACCGTTAAGGCATCAAAAAATGGGGACATGCCCGTGGCACTGGTGCCAAAAATATAATCCACCCCTGCAGCTCTCAAGGTTGCAGCCAGAATATCTGCACCCGTACCTGACATTTTTACACCCATCTCAGGCAAAGGTTCACGTGCCTCAGCGGCTGCTCCCAGGAAGCTATTGACTGCGATTTGACTAAATCCCAAGGCTAGAAGTTTTGTCCCAAAATTCCTTCGAGATATTTCATGATCAAAAAATTTTTTAAATAAAGATCTCACACTTCACTCATTCTTTGCTGCAGAGAAAAACAGGTATATTTCTCGTTATTTTTTTTTGGTACTCATCATAAAAAGGACCTGCTTTGATAATTATTGGCCAAATATTTTCTTTTTCTTCGTCAGATAATAGCTTGGCAAACATATTGTATGTCTTTGATTTAATGGTTACTTTTATTCTGGGTTCATCAATTAAGTTGTAATACCACGCCGGGTGAACCGGTGAACCTCCATGGGAAGCAACCAGTATATAATTATCTTCATGTGGGATGGCTAATAAAGGAATGCTTATCGCATTTCCTGATTTCCTACCCACCGTGGTAATCATACAGAAGGGATTTCCTAGGAAACTGCCAAGTACTCTGCCACCGTATTTTTTAAACAGCAATCTATGTAGTTTTGTAAAAAATACCATAATGGGCTTTACAACTTTGTAAGTGTTCATTTTTGAAGAGTATAAAGAGGACATTTGGTTTCATTGTATATGAAATGAAAAAGCCTTATAAAATAACCGACTAACTTGCTATTTGGTCAATTGGCTTTACCATTCTTTATAGGATGAATAAAAACGAGGAAATCAGGTCTGCGGGTCTCAAAGTTACCCACGCCAGAAGAGCCATCCTTAGAATTCTTGAAAGCGAAAAAAGTATGCACGCAAGTGCTGATGACATCCACAGAAAACTCATTGAGAATGATGACGAGGTTGGCATTGCGACGATATACCGAGTCTTGAATCAATTCGTTAGCGCAGGCATTTGCATCCGTCACAACTTTGAAACCGGTCAATCTCTGTATGAGTTAACACCGGAGCATCACCACGACCACATGGTGTGCTTAACAACAGGGAAGGTTATTGAATTTGAGGATGAAATGATTGAGAGAAGGCAAGAA
>Ga0208568_1000405_pt1 | contig 16516 bp, 13 predicted proteins | sample DeeseametaMP2969_FD_184165 | JGI IMG/M metagenome (GOLD analysis project Ga0208568, IMG submission 184165) | Marine microbial communities from the Deep Atlantic Ocean - MP2969 (SPAdes) | ecosystem: Environmental > Aquatic > Marine > Oceanic | place: South of Funchal, North Atlantic Ocean... | reverse complement strand
AAGAAGATTTAAGATAAAGAGCATGCTAAGAAAGATTATAATAGGTAGATTCGGATGGATTCTTTTCATTGGTTTTATGTCACGAACTTTGGAAAATTATTATATAATGGGATTATATGAACCAGCATACTCATTTAGAAGAAAAAAATTCAATAACTTTTGAAGTTATTAGATATATAACTCTTTATTACTTTTCTGTGGCAGCTATTTTAACTTTAAGCCAAATTGGGCTTGAGTATTTTAAAATTAAATCTGACATTGAGAGCCAAATCAAGGAAATCGAAAGCAGCTTCTCCGAATCTTTAACCAATTCCCTTTGGGAGTTCAATGAAGTTCAAACAAAAGCAATTGTAGATGGAATAGCTAAATCCCCTGCTATAACTTACGTAACCGTCAAAGGAGTTAAAAATGAAACTATATATGGTGCCGGAAATGTTACAGAGGAGCCACAACCAATTTTAGACGCTGCATTTAATCCAAACCAAATATTTGTTTTTAAAAGAAGCCTTTCAAAGAATATTGGCAAAAACAATGAGGAGGAAATCGGGAAGCTTTATATCTATAGTGGAAACAGCGTAATAATTTCTCAACTTTCCCACATTGTTGTCCCTATTATTGTCAATTCTGTAATTAAAACGATCTTTTTATGGATGATCTTGCTTGTTTTCATAAATAATAAACTCAAAGGTCCATTGAACCAGTTTGTAAAAAACATTTCAGAAATCGACCCTAAAAACCCTAGACCAGTTGATCTTAAGATATCAAAAGAGATTAAAGAATTTGCTAGTATTCAAAATGCATTTAACGAACTGATTAGACAGTTGAAGAACTACAAAGACGTCCTAGAAGCTATTGTAGAAAATAAAACAGAGTTATTGAAAGAAAAGAATGATGAAGTACTTTCTCTCATTGAAAAGCTAAAAAATGCACAATCACAGATTCTTAAACACGAGAAACTCACATCCTTAGGCATACTTTCAGCTGGTATTGCACACGAGCTTAAGAATCCCCTTAATCTAAGTCAAAATACATCCATTATGATTAAAGACCTCATTAGAGAAAATCGCTCAATGGATCCGACATTTAAGTCCCAAATGGATGACTTGCTAAATATAGCTGTCGAAAACCAAGAAAGAATGAATGGGATAATAAAAAACATGCTTCTACAGGCAAGAGTTCAAAACTCTGAGGCTACCGAAATTAAGCTAAAACAATTCATAGACACTAACTTCAACATTCTTTTAAAGTCTAAAAAGAAAGATTCGTTCATAAATGTTACATTTGAAAACCTATTAGATGCAGACATCATTGTTCCCGTATTTGCAAATGATTTCGGAAGGCTTCTTTTAAACCTATTTGAGAACTCTCTCCACTCAATTGAAGATAAAAGTAAGAGTTGCAACGATAAATCCTACAAAGGACTTATAAAGGTTTCAGGCAGCTATAACAAAGACACAATAACCATTGATTTTTATGACAATGGGAAAGGTATAGATAAGTCTTTTCAAGATAAAATTTGGGAGCCATTTTTTACCACTAAACCTAGTGGCAGCGGTACAGGTCTTGGCCTTTATTTAACCTATGAGATTATAAAACAACACAAGGGCACGATAAATATTGAAAGCGAGCAGGGGAAATTCGCAAGAATAAAAGTTGAACTACCTCTTTCTAAAGAATTGCTGCAAAATGATGAAAAAGAGGAAAGTCTTAGGTAAGATGGCGCACCCTGAGAGATTCGAACTCCCGACCTTCTGATCCGTAGTCAGACGCTCTATCCAGCTGAGCCAAGGGTGCGTAACTAAAATTGATACTTGTTGGCATTTCTAATGTCAAGTTTATCATAGGCCATCTGAGATAAATTCCAGGTTTTATTTCATTGATAGACTAGCTTTTTACAAGATTCAGCCAAATACTATAAAAATTTGAATATTACTTAACAAGGCCCTAGTATGTCTGAAGTATGGCTCGCATAGTTTTTATTTTAAGCATTGTACTCTTCTCCTCCCAGGTCAATTCAGCTCTAAAAGTTGGGATTATTGATATACCTCCATTTTCATTTAGCGATGGACAACAAAGAGGGATTCACATTGATTATGTTAGAGAAGTATTCAAACTCGCTAAAATTCCCGCTACTTTGCAATCTTTACCTTACCCTCGTGTAGTAGAAGGGATCTCAGCTGGCAAGGTCGACATTGCTTTGATGTTTAGACGGGATGAGCTTCCAAATACAATTGAAGTTTGTAAAAGCTTTGGTTTCCATAATCTAATCGTTACAAGAAAGGGTGTTCACGCTTCCAATCTAAAGGGACTCGAGAATTTAAGAGTCGGTGTTATTAGGAAGGCACAGTTTGGTAAAGAATTTAACGAAGCCGATTACTTTCAAAAAATCTACCTAGAAAACTACAGCCAGAGTTTTAAAATGTTGCGATTATCAAGACTTGAAGCTTTTATCATTTCCAGGCCGGCATTTTTATTCTTTAAACAAAGTCCAAAATTTCAAGATATTTCATTTGAAAAGCCTTTTGTATTTAACAAAAGGCATAATTATTTTTATGCCCATAAAGATGTTGATCGAACAAAACTCAATAAACTTCAAAAAGCGAATCAAGCACTTTTGGATTCTAATTTCATAGAAACAATCGTTCGAAAATACCTTATAGATTAGGACTCAAGTAATTTAAAATTAAAGAGATTTTAAATTTTTTGGAATCTTTCTACCACCCGTTTCAAAATTTGTGATAAACTTTCAAAAACATCTCTTAATTAGAAATCTATCATTCAATTTTTCAACCCCTGCGAAATCCTTCGCAATCAATAATTTTGTTTTTCGTCCTGAAAAGCTTGGAGGTCACCATGAATCCCACAAAAAAATCAATTAGTTTAGTTTGTTCTGCTTTTACATTGTTGGCAATGCAGTCGTGTAAAAAGCCAATTACAGATGATCCCATAAGTGCACTTAATGGACTTGTCGGGGAGTATGGCTTCATAGGTTACGAAAACCCTCTTGAGTCGTCCGGAACGGGTACTATGCTTGCTGGTAGGCCAAACGCTTTGGCATATATTGCTCCAAGTGAATCCTGCTTTTCACAAGATGACATTCAACGCAATTTTGACAGACAACATTTCAATAGAACCTACAACTATAGCTTTCAGGGTAACCTCGGGTTCACAGTTTTTGGAACCTCATTATTCTCAGCTGGACTTGGTCTTAATGATGCACACACAGTTAATATAGAACTGAATGGCATAACCATTGAATATTTATCTTCAATAGATGTTACAGACTGGTATCAAGAAGGAATGAGACAAACCTGTAAAGACTACCTAGATGATGTGGGATTTGTTATTCAGGCACTAATTACTGACAGTATGAAAATAAACATTCAACAAATTGGTGGAACCAATATTGGTCTAAATTCTGACAATATTGCAAACTTCATAGAATTTGAGGCCGGAGTTGATTGGCGTATTGTGGATGAATATACAGTTGAAATTTCAACACCTAAATACATTGGGTATCAATTAGGTAGACTTAAATTAGAAGACGAGGGAAGAGTTCTATACAGAGCAATGACTGCTGATGAAGACAGATTTGTATTCGAACCGATATCATTATTTCCAGATACACCAACTGATTCAGATCAGCAGAGCGAAAAAACAGTTTCTGAGCTTGATGACAACGCTATATTTCTATAAAGTCCAATCTATGGCCGCCTTAGCTATTGGCGGCCATTTCAATCTCTATAACCCTCTCCAATGTTTGATGGTGAAACTTTACGGAGGTTTCGCCAAGTGGAAGCCTAAGTTCCGGATTGAAAGACTTATCAGCACCCTTCCAGTCAAATTCAAGATCTTTGTGTTTTTCTGAGAAGCTCTTAAAATCTTCGCTTATTACAAACTCAAGATGCTCAAAACCTAACTCATAAACTCTATTAGGTTTAGGTTGAGGTAGCTCAATGATATTGGTTTCAAATGTTTTTCCCTTTAAGCTTTCATGAAGTCTAAACGTGGAAATTAATCTGCCACCAACCATTGACTCAATTAAAAGATCGCCTATTAAGTTAAGCTTTTCTTTGTAGCTTTCATATTCTTCTAATGTTTTAACACGGTAGCATGCGTGATCTGGGTTATGCTTAGTTTTAATTTGTTTTTGGATTAGATGTTTTTTTATTCTTTCAGAAAACTCCTGGAACTGATCTTCTAATAAGGTCTTAAAATCTTCTCCCTTCTCCATTATCATGTCGCTGTAGGAGTTATTAATAAAGTCATTTGGCTTTATATCAAACAACTTTATATACTTATCGCATTGCTCTTTTAGCTTTGAGATCCCTATACTGCCATCCGAGTCTATAGCTTCAATTTCAATAAATTCTCCAAGTCCACCCACCTCATCTAGATGGAATTTAACATTTTCTATAAAGAATATTTCTCTTGCCTTGTTTACAACTACCTTGATCTCGTTTGCCTTTCGCAAAGCTTCTCTAATACCCGAGTCTGGTCCAAGTTTAACAAGGTTTACATCAGATTGCTTAGGCCCTTCTAGATCTGGTCGATTGTAAAAAATAAGAGAATTCTCAATATTACCCTCTCGAAGCTTTAACCTTCCGGTTTTAGTTTTAAAATATGTATCTTTCTGAAAATCCTTACCCAAATTTTTTGTACAGTGCTCTAATAGGTAGGCTCTAATAAAATCAATATTTTTGGAGTAGGCTTTGAGTTCAAAATTCACATGAAATGCCATTTATTTTTCCCTTATATTTCTTAATTGGATATTCAGGAATATTATCCTTACTCTGTTTCACTGGCAATTAATCGGTGTGTTTGACATATCAAACTCTAAGTGCAAACCTTTACCTGACTAGACTAAACAACTTTATAAACCTCACAAAAAAGGCAAATTACATGAAAACAATTTTCTTTTTCCTTATGGCAGTTTCCAGTGTTAAAGCTTATGAATGCGCTCACTTCATGAAAGATCAGGGCAAAGTTGAGACTTTAACTCACACAGCGGTTGAAGTACTTAAATATGACTCTTTAGGCCATTTCTGCACAGAGGACCAATATCTAGACTTGGAGTTAAACTTCATGCCTAACTACTTTAAATACAGAGAAGAAAATGATGATCACTATAAGCTGATGATTCACTACGCCTATAAAAGCTGCACATTTATCTATAACAGCACTAAAAAGTTTGTAACAGAGAAGAGATGCTACAGCACCTGGTAAAATTCATCTTTTCAATAACTTAGGCTACCGTTCTAGGTAGCCTTTTTCATAAATTCCAATAGTCCTTCCCTTAAGTTTAATAAAGTTGCTACCGAAATTATGTAAGAATATAATAAATGCAAAGCATCAATCCAAGGAAAGCAGTGGAAGACAATTTCAAATTAGAAGGGAATATTGTAGAAGTAAGTTACAATAGGGGTGTTAACTCCCAGGTCAACTTTAGAAAGGCCATTTTTGTAAGATGGCTTGATCGTGACCCTTCAGATATTAGAGTTGTAGTTCAATTCCTAGGTGATGGTTTTTTCGATGTTGTTAGACTTGCAGATATAAAGTACAGCATCACAGAGAAACTAACTAAGTGCTGATAAAATAAACTCAACTAGTTCTAGTTTCACACAAGCAAGTAGGCCACTATTCTAATCTCAACATCAATTTATCCTAGAGATGGCAAAGAAGCTAGCGCTCTTAATGCTTCATTCACAAATTAATTGTTGGGGAAGTCCTCCCTTTAGCTCCCTTGGCGGAGGCGACTGTGTGTCGTAAAATGTGATGTATGCAGTAGAACTGCAGGAAAAGTGTAATGTCTAAAATCATTCGAATTTATAGACAGTCTTTAATGCTCAATATGGAGCTATTTAAAGTCCCTGTTTTTACTAACAGGGACTGACTGGATATCTAATCTTTTACAATTATCGCTTTATTACTACAAAAAACAGCAGCTCACTCTTCTTTGATCAAATTTCATTTTTTTATTTTTAGTCTGAACCATTTAGTCTAGACTCATTCCAGTTATAATCGTTGTGCACACAATTCTATTGCTTGATTAGTATTTAAATAAGAACCAGAGAAATCTTTGGTTTTTTTAGCATCATTGAGGCACTCAATAGGAGAAAGTGATTCACTTCCAGAGCACAGGTAAATTGCCTGATTAGTATTTAAATAAGAACCAGAGAAATCTTTGATTTTTTTAGCTTCATTGAAACACTCAATAGGAGAGAGTGATTCACTTCCAGAGCACAGCTTAATCGCCTGATTCGTATTAATATAGGTACCATACGAATCTTTGGTTTTTCCTTTAGCTTCATTGAAGCACTCAATAGGAGAGAATGATTCGCTTCCAGAGCACAGCTTAATCGCCTGATTAGTTTTAATGTTGGTACCATATGAATCTTTTGTTTCTTTAGCTTGGTTGAAGCACTCTACAGAGCCACTGGCAAAAGATGACATTGAAGCTAGTGAAATAAGTCCTAGTAAAAATCTTTTCATGATAAATCCTTGTTAATTAAAGTAATGGTTTATATCCAAACCTGTTATTAAATTCTTTGTCTTTCTATTCTCGATTAGATAAACCTAGCCCTCTAAACAATTCTTAAACGCATAAATTGCGTCACTATTTTCAATAAAACGAACCTTCCAAAATAAGATGCAAAACGCCATCTCAAAAACACCATGTATGAAAAACATACATGGGAAATTAAGTTTCTCTCATGCAGCCACCATGTTTTTTCGGGGATGCTCACCAATTTTATCCGCTTGAAACGAGGTGTGGAGGATCGGAGTAATAGAGGAAAAGAATAAGAGGATGTTAAGGATGTTTTAAAAGTATTGGGGTCATAATAACCGGATAGTCGTATATAAACAATTGGGCCCCCCGACATAGCAAGTCATAACAGAGGCACTAGCACAAATTTTTGAATTTATAGATTTTGACGAACATAGTAGTCTTGATCAAATTGGCTATCGTCATTGTTAAGCATATCCATGACCATATTTATATAGCGTGTACCAAGCTTACGGTAAAGATAGAGTTGTTTGACCATTCCAATTCCATAGAATGAATCGCCCTTCCTTTTCTCCATTAGAATCGCATACAAGTTATATTCATTCATCAAGCCTTGGTTATACAGAACCATGTTTCCATAAAACTCAGCAACTCCCTCTCTATGTTCCATAATAACTTCAGCTTGCTTGCAAGATAATTTCTTATTATTAACCGTATCGTCTAGAGTGACATTTTTGAGAATGCTATATCTTTTTGCACTGAGCGAATAATAGTCTTTTAGTGCTTTCGCTGCTAACCCGCTGTCCTTATGAAATTCCAAAAGTTGATAAGCTGAAAGGATCGCTTCAAATTCTTTCTCAAAAAGTTCTACTACTCGCTTATCTTCATAACATTTCTTAGCTAGTTCAAAGCGATCAAAACTTACATCATATGTCCATGAAATCCAATTTGAAGATGTCAGCTGTGTGGAAAGGTGGAATCCCTCATGTAGAAGTAAATTAAGATAGAAATTTCCGTCCAGAAAACCAAAAATTCTTAAAAGATAGTTTGGTATTTGACCTAAGATATTTGTGAAATTCTGCGCATAAGCTACTTCTATATTTTTCTGATTAAAAAAACTCTTTAGCTCTGCATTTTTTGGTGGGTTATTTTTCGAATAAAAATTGAAAAATCCATTTTCATACTTAATAGGCGAGGTAGACTTGATATACTCTTTTTTAAAGTTATCATACAAAACAACAGCACAATCACTCGTTACATCGAAGTCTGTTAAAACATAAGTAAAGGTAGATAAATTTTGACCTGGCCAAATACCTGTTTGATCCTCATAATTTTCAAGCTGGTTGATTAATTTTAAAAGACGTTTACTATTTTTCAGCTTTTCGCACTCATCAATCGCATACACATTGGTTGAAAAAATTGCTATCAATAATAAAAGTCGTTTCATACTTTTCTCCACTTATTGATAAACTACCTCAATGCTCACAATCAATAAAGCCAATTAGGAATCAAGAGTTGATCCAGATAATTCGGTGAACCTCACCGAAACACTATGTAACTTTTGCTTCGTAACATGTTGGTAATCTTAGTTGTTGATTTTAGGCAAAAAAAAACCTTCTTAAAAAGAAGGTTTTTTTATGGCGGAGACGGCGAGATTCGAACTCGCGGAACGCAGAACGTTCGGACCCTTAGCAAGGGCCTGGTTTCAGCCACTCACCCACGTCTCCATGAGTTACATTAATATGGCGGAAGTGGAGGGATTCGAACCCCCGGAAGGCGCAAACCTTCAACAGTTTTCAAAACTGCCTCCTTCGACCACTCGGACACACTTCCATAAAAACGTAGTGTAAAATATAATAGCAAAGCTATAAGAAATCAATAATTTATTTAGGTGCAATTACTTCCACACCACCCATGTACGGTCTAAGAACTTCCGGCACCTCAATCGTGCCGTCTTCTTGTTGGTAATTCTCTAGAATTGCAACTAAAGTCCTGCCAACTGCGAGACCTGAACCATTTAAAGTGTGGGCAAATGAAGGCTTTTCGCCTTGCTTCTTAAATCTAATATTTGCTCTTCTTGCCTGGAAATCCCCACAATTTGAGCAAGAAGAGATTTCACGGTATTTCTTCTGGCTTGGAACCCAAACTTCCAAATCAAATGTTTTTCTGGCCCCAAAGCCAATATCACCAGAACAAAGCCTTACTGTGCGGTATGGCAATTTTAGATTTTCAAGGATTTGCTCTGCACTTCTAACCATATCGGTAAGTGCCTTTTCAGATTCCTCTGGGTGCATGATATTTACCATTTCAACTTTGTTAAACTGGTGCATTCTAATAAGACCTCTTGTGTCTCTGCCATATGAACCTGCTTCACTCCTAAAACATGGGGTGTAGGCCACATATCTCATTGGAAACTCTGATGGATCAAAAATCTCACCGGCTTTCAGATTAGTTACCGGGACTTCAGCCGTTGGTATGAGGTACCAAGGACGGCCATCAATTTTAAATAGGTCCTCACCAAACTTAGGTAACTGACCTGTTCCATAAAGGGTTTGGTCATTTACAATTAGAGGAGGAATAATTTCTTCATATCCGTTATCTAAGTGAAAATCCAACATATAGTTTGCAATTGCTCTTTCAAGTCTTGCAAGTTGACCTTTATAAACTACAAATCTAGACCCTGTAAGCTTTGCAGCTGTCTCAAAATCAAGCATTCCTAGGTTCTCACCTAAGTCAGCATGATCCTTTGGCTCGAAGTTAAAATTTTTCGGATCACCCCATTTATTAACCTCTACATTGTCGTTTTCATCAGATCCAACAGGTGTATCCTCTTCGAGAAGGTTGGGCACACTTGCCAATTTTTGCTGAAGGTCTTCTTTAACTTGTTCCAGTTTTACGTTTTGAGCCTCAATTGACGCTTTAAGAGTTTGAACCTCACTCATTAAATTATCAGCATTTTCACCGGACTTCTTCTTCATTCCAATCTCTTTAGAAAGAGACTTAATTTGAGCCTGAGTGTTTTCAACTTGGGTTGTTAGTTCTTTTCTTGAAGTATTCAATAGAACAATCTTATCAATTTCTTCTATATCAAAATTTCTTTTGGCTAAGTTTTCTTTAACTGTGTTCAAATTTGATTCAATAAATTTAATATCCAACATTTTGGGGTCCTCACTGCATCATTCGAATGTAATTTTGAAGGTCTTTTTTATATCTTGTGTTTGGAGAAAGCTCAAGAAACATTTTATACGACTCAATTGCCAATGAGCTTTGTGCAATTTTTCTATAAACATCACCAAGTAATTTATAGGTTTCAGCTCTACCAGGGTCAAGCCTTTTTGCTTTGATGAATAGATCAAGGGCAATCTCATATTGGCTTTTAACAAAGTTAATGTAGGCCAGACCTACAAGCACGTCGACATTTTTTGGATCAATTTTTTGTGCCTTTTTATAGTGTTTTTCCGCTTCGTTAAACTTTCCTTCTTTTCTAAGTATATCACCTAAAAGTACATAGCCATGTGTAGAACCAGGATTACCTTTGATCTCTCCGTTTGCTAGTTCCTTTGCTTTTTCAACATTATCAGTTAAAAGATAAAGTTTACTCATAAAAAATTGAAGCTTTGGATATGTTTTAAGCCTTGATTTGATGAGACTGAATTGCTCAAGGGCCTCTTTGTATTTGGAAAGTTCCATATATACTTGGCCTAAGAACATTCTTGTTTGTAAATCTTCAGGTCTTATTTTTAATAGTTCATTTGAGTATTCAACAACCGCTTCGTAGTTTTGGTCAAGCTTAGCAGCTTTAATTAAAAACTCAAAAAGCGAGCCGTCTGTGTTTGGTAGTTTTAAAAGCTTTTCTTTTGTCGTTTCAAACATCTTTATTTGACCGCTTCTGTAGTAGTAAATGCCAATAGCACCCAAAATTTTACTATTGTCTTTAAAGTCCTTTAGCACATCGTATAGATACCCAATTGCTGAATTAGCTCCCTCTTGCTCATAAACAATCTCTCCATATGCTACACGATACTCGACATTGGCCGGATCTAAATCCATAACCTTATTTAATAAAACTTTTGCCTTATCGTACTTTCGATATCTAATAAATAATTTTGCCAATTCAAAAGTGTTGTAATCATCTAGGGGATTAATATTAATTGCTTTTTGCAACCAAGCTACTGCATGAATAAAATCATCTTTAAAAACGTAGTACTTTGCATTCTTAGAGTAATATTCCGGCTCACTCTTCATATCAGATGCAGAAATAATATTGATCATTTTTTTTGCTTTTTGAAATTTGTAGGCTTCAATGTATGCGTCAATAAGTTTGAACACGACTTGCGAATTTTGAGGATACTTATCGTAGAGCTTTTCCAAAGAAATAAGAGCTTCGTTGTAGAAACTCTTTTTTATTTGAAGGCTCGCTAAGTGTAGTTGGGCAGGTAAGTAATTTGGAGCAAGTCTCGAGGCTTCCAATGCATCTTTAAATGCGTATTTAAAGTTCCCTTTAGCAATATGAGCCTTAGAGTCAGAGATAAGTTTCACAGCCTTACTTTCGTTAATAAGTATGTTCACCTCACTTGTTGAATTTGCTTCAAGTGATGCGAGTCTTGACCTCAGTTCTAGTGACTCATTTACTTCTAAAGCTTTCTTAAAAGAAGCTAGGGCCCTATCGGGTTTGTTTTGGCTTGACTCTAACAACGCACGATATTCCAAAAACTTTGAATAATATAACTTTGAATTTTCAGCTCTTCTTTGGGAAATTATTTTTAATAAGGCCTCCAAAGAATTAAAGTCTTCATTATATAAAAACAGATGTGCCTTTCTTAGTAGTAAACCTGTTTCTTTGTGACCTTTTGCCTCGGCCTCTACAATTATATTTGCTGCCTGCTCCAGTTCATTTTTGAATTTATAATAATCAAATAAGTTCTGATAAACTAAAAGACTTTTCTTTTGTACGGCCTTAAGTCTTTTCTCTACTGACTTTGCCTTTAAAGCATCTCCACTTTGCAGTAGAGACTTTAAATAAACAGAAAATAATTCTATTGTTGGTTTATTTGATTCGATAGCATTGAACTTCTCAACAACCTTAACAGCAGCTTCGGACTTTCCAATATTCAGATAAAACAAGGCCATGCCTGCAACAAGCGTTGGGTCTTTTGATGATTTAGAATTGAAAATTTGAATTAACTTAAAAATTCTATTTGCATCGTAACTTTTATTTTTAGAGTGGGGTAGAAGTTCTGAATATACTAAAATAAGCCATGATGACGCAGGATTGTTTTTAAAGCTATTTTCAACAGAAGCTTTAAATAATTTTGATGCCTTTAATTTAGACTTATAATCACCATTTTGATATTCCACCATTCCTTTTTTAAATAATGTTTGTGCCTTTATTTTGTCAGGTGTCTCATACTGTTGGGGAAATTCTATATCTGGGTAAGATAAAACCAATTCCTTGTTTGATTTTGTCTCTTTTTGCTCAGGTAACAAAATTACAACTAATAACAGGGCCGCAACAATTATGAATATTGGTTTTTTTTTATTTGAACTTTTTTCTACCAGAACATTCTCGGGCTGTTTTAATGACTTTTGTTGCTTTTTTTCCTCTTTGTCAATTCGGTTAAAAACTTCTTCTTCTAGTTCTTGCTCACTATTTAAAACCTCTTTTGAAATATTGTCTTTAAATTCTTTTAGAGAAAATATCTCTGTGGCGTCTTGCTCATAATTAATCTTCTTTTCTTCGTTTTCTGTTTCTCTTTCCTTAAGTTGCTCTTCAAGCTTCTTTCTCTCAGCTTCTTTCTCTTTTTCCTTTTTTAAAAAGTCAATTGTGGCCGGATTTATAATTGTTTTATCCGAATCCGACATTTCTGTAGCAGGAGTTAATCGTGCAAGCTCAGTTCTTTCAGCTTCCGGCTCATCATTATTACTTTTACTATCAGAGGGCTTTGGCTCATCAGATGCACTAATCGGTGTCATAGATGTTAAATCACTTTCAAACTCAAACTCCTTAGGGAATTTTAAATCTACACCGTTTGAGTTAAAGCCAATATCACTCAACTTCCTAACAAATGTTGGGTCATCTTCCATATTGCCTGATAGTTGTTGTTCCAAATTTGGAAGCATACTCAGAGAGGCCCAATCTCCTGTAGGAAATTCCTGAAAATCTTCATCGCCAGTGATCCTTCTCTTATTTAACAAGGTCTCAATTTCCTTTGCTGTAAATGGACCTATTACCCTTTTATCAAGGAGGCGGATTCGGTACTTTTTCATAATGCTATTCTAACAACAAACAGAATAGATACAAACAGGGCTAGCCCTGCCACAGGAGCCAAGTCCTTTAATTTATTACAAGACAATAGTGGAGATGATTGTTCAAGTATTAGGTTATAAATCAATATAAAGCCTAAAAACGATAGAGACTTAATCCAGGCATTTTGAGGACCTGAATAATTAATAGTTTCGATTAGAATGTAGATATATATTGGCGAAAACGGACCTGGGGTAATAAGAAGTCTCCCTGTCCTTTGAAAAGGCGCAAAGCTAAAGATAACAAGACCGTAGCTCAACATTCCAGAAAATAGATTTATACATAAGTAGTCTGTTACTGTGAAACTGTCTACAAAAAGAAATAGAGGACTAGAAATCAAAAATATAAAATGACTATAGACATTAGTCCTACTTTCTTTTCTTCCTGACTTGAATATACTAAACAAAATAGTGAGCAAGGCCAATGTGGAAGTTAATTGGATTCCGGTCTGGTATAGGTCAAAATCCATATTCATCATGAACTCTTTAATTTTAACTATAATACTCAAGGGAATAAAATACTGCGTAATTGCAATAAATATGCACGGGTTAAATTTATAGGCTGTATTAATGTTTCTTACGGTGTCTTTAGCTCCTTCAAAAATACCAGCATATGAAAAACTTAGAAAACTCCAAAGGGCTAAAACGACTAAAGCGTGTTTTGAGGGTACTACTTTTGAGGGAAAATCTATTTGCCCAAATACTAATATTCCCGCAAATAGAGAAAGACAAATAAGTAAATACTTCAAGCTATTTAAATACTGCCGCCTTTTAAGCCACTTCAGTTCTATTTCGCTTCCTCTCCAAAATAATAGGTCTTTAAAGACTTCAAAAATAAATAAATAAATAAAGAATGAGAGGATATTTGTGGAAGAGGCTAGGAGCAATGGAATAAAGCCCATGAAAATATTAAGCTCTGGATTTGTTGAATTTTCTTTTTTCAATAATTCATGTAGAAAACAAGAAATTCCCACGCCACATGCCACAATCATAATGATATTTTCTTGCCATTGGTTCAAAGCGATATAAACCATAAAAATTAGAATAGTCGCTAGACCAATTGCGTTCGTGTATAACCCCTTGAACCCTCTAAGGAGTGCTGCCATACCACAATTAAATGCTAGGAGTATATTAATTATAGACAATTCCATTATACCAAACTCCTTACAAAGAATATGGAGACTGAAATACTAGCCCCCAAAATAACGACCAAAGATCTCTTGTAAAAATACTGAGAATAAATAGCTGTATTCTTTGTGATAAAAGTACTGGCACCCATAAAAAGTAATAAAAGCAAAAGAAATACAGCTAAGCTCCATTGAGCCACTAATGAAAATACTAAAAAGCCAAAACTACAAAGAATTAATCTTACTAGGAAGAAACTATAGTTTTTAACTATCCTAGGTGGCTCCATCCTAAGATTCATCCAATGGAATGTTACCAGGAATGGTAAGGTTATTGCTGCAAATGAATTAAATTCATGTGTCAAAAATAAAAAACTTCCCAGTGACGCTAAAGCAGTATAAAAACAAATACTTTTTCTACCTAGTAACCAGGCCATGTTCAAAATTAGGCCACTCACCAAAATAACAATTGGGGTAAGGGAAAAGCTTAGTTTATTCGCCAAATCTAGAATCAAAATAGGAATTACAAGCGCGCTAAATAGAGCTTTGACTTCTCCTCCATCACGTAAGAACCTTGAATTATTAAAAAGAGCAAACAGGCTTAATATAAAGGCTAAAAAATATACCAAGGCCGAAGCACTATGGTCAAAGTCGTAAACTTTGTTGGCCAATATTAAACCAAAAACTGAGGAATATAGAAATTTAGATACACGTGATGAAGTTGCGACGTTTAAAGCATCACCCAAAAATAGAATAAAACTCAAGCTTAAAGTTGTTGGATTCAATAGTGCTAATGGAGCTAAAAATGATACTCCGATATAAGATTTGTTCTTCGGCGAAAATGCAAAGGTTAACATTATCACTAAAGTGAAATATAAAGCATAGTGGCTCTTATTGATAACTGCATCATGAAGGAGCCCGTCAAAATTCAATGTAATACAAGTGGGATTTCCAAGTACAAAGAACATTATCAGTGAAGTGACAGCTATGCCTAGAGTGAAAATTAGGTTAGGCTTTTTAAAAGGCTGTACATACAGAACTACGCTGCCAATGATAAAAATCAAATTTAACATTAATGACCCCACCACATAATAACAAGTAGGGTTATTGAAACATAACTTACAAACCTCAGGGTGATTAAGTGAATATTTTCTCCATTCTCAGACTCTGTGAATCTCACTGGAGCAGAGATTCTATTATGTTTGATTTCCTGTTTAAGAGGATAGGGTTTAAAGCTCGATTTCAGCTCTAGGTATGAACCTAAATTATCAAGAAGCTTAAAAGCATGATGCCTTTGAAGTATATTCTCCTTTAAAGCTGGGGTCATTTTAATTACGAGAAACATATTAATTATGATCCAGACGAAAATCATGAAACTTAATAGGCTGATTTCAACGGTCAATGCCAAAAGAATAAATGAGAGATTAATGAGTAGATTCTCTAACCTGTTAAGGAAAGCATTATGAAGAAATCCCAAAGTCAGAATCCCCAACAAGAGAATTTTAGAATATTCAAAAGACCCTAGAGAGCCATCACTTACAAGCTTAACAATCGTTAGGAGTACAAAGTAAAGTGCCCAATGGTTATTGAGATCTTGTTTTTTAACCATATTTTGCTTTTGGATGAAGAAAAGATAAAGAGATATTACACTAATCAAATAAAAGGTAATTGTTTGCATTGAACAAAATCCCAAGAATAGAATCACAGGTGCAGTATAGGCAACATTGAAAATTTTAGATTTATAATGCTTGTAAAATGCTACAGATGACATGACTAAAGCTGTTGAGCTGAGAAAATAGAACTCAAAGTCTATTTCCTTTTTATAAAGATAGGATTGCTCTAAATAAAGACCTAGTGGGAATCCCAAAAAATAGAATCCGGATATGATGAATTCATGTTTTTTTAACCTGGTTAAGAGAAGGGATACAAGTAAACTAATCGTCAAAATCATTTAAGTCTTCTGGGTTTTCATTTTGGTATTTAAAAAGATATATATACAAACCGCCAATAGCAGATAATGCAGTTGCGGTGAAAAAGTACAACAATGCTTCATTTGACCCAAAGTCCGATCCTTCCTTCCTCAATGTAAGTGTAACTATAGAAAGACTAAAATAAATAATTGCTTTATACCTATTCAATACAAGTCTAGTTCCAAAAAAATTTAGAAACGATAAAAAGAGAAACGAGTAGAGAACTAAGTCCATTCTTTCCCCCTTTTTAGAAAAACCATCAAAAGAAAGATCGACATTAAGATATTATACTTATCTTTTTGAGCTAGTTCCCACCACACAGGCAAGCTGGGGACTGTATAGACTAGGTAGACCATAATAATAAATAGTAAACCAGAAAAAATACTTACACCTAGCTTAATATATTTGTTTTTTGCAACTACCCTCGAAAGTTTTATTTCTTTTTTACGGGCAACGAAGTAAGTCATGTGAAAAGTTGTTATAATTATGAAAATCGCCAAAGCAGTACCCAGTTCCAATTTTCGCACCAGTAAAGCAAGAACGCAAAGGCTCAAAATCATATCTGAAAACAACACAACACGATGAGTTCTAACTAAATAAGAAATAAGGCC
>Ga0208568_1000397_pt1 | contig 16768 bp, 14 predicted proteins | sample DeeseametaMP2969_FD_184165 | JGI IMG/M metagenome (GOLD analysis project Ga0208568, IMG submission 184165) | Marine microbial communities from the Deep Atlantic Ocean - MP2969 (SPAdes) | ecosystem: Environmental > Aquatic > Marine > Oceanic | place: South of Funchal, North Atlantic Ocean... | reverse complement strand
GAACACCGAGATCATGGTGGAAGACGAACAATTATTGCCACATTACAAGGGATCGCAGCCTAACCCATATTATAAATGGCACAATTTGTGCTAGCGTTAAACGTTAAGCACAACACAAAATTATCAAAAATCGATAATCACTCAACGTTAAACAGGATGTGACTATGAAACAACACTTTAAAATGGCAGCGCTATCTCTTGCTGTAATTTCTTCGACTAATGCATTTGCACAAGACTCTTCTGAGCCAGAGTACAAAAACTGGTTTGGTTTGTCTGGCATGTATTACAACACTGACGACTCACGTCCGTTAGATCTAACTGACGGCGGCCTTTACGACGATGGTCGTGGCGTAGCTTTTGAATACGGTTTCCGTTTTACTCAAAGCTGGGCAGCTCGTGTTGAATTTACAGCCCTAGACCTTGATTATGCAGGCGGCGGTGATGAAAGCGGTGAAATGGTTGGTGTTGACGCACTATACTTCATGCCAAATGATGCATGGTTCGTTTTTGGTGGTGTTAAGCGTCAAGCAGTAGGCGAATCAACTACGCTTGGTAACATCGGTATCGGTAAACACTGGGACATCCACGAAGATGTTAAACTTGTTACTGAAATCGCCGCTTATCACGACTTCGGTGAAGATTACAATGACTACAGTGTTAAAGTTGGTATCGCGATCCCATTTGGTAAAGGCACTCCTGCCGCACCTAAAGACAGCGACAACGATGGCGTTGTAGACAGCAAAGACCAGTGCCCAATGACACCAGCGGGTGTTCGTGTTGACGCAAATGGTTGTAGCATCGATGATGATAACGATGGCGTTCTAAACAACGTTGACCAGTGTCCTAACACTCCAGCTGGCACTAAAGTAGATGCAACTGGCTGTGCAATTAAAGATTCGGACAACGACGGCGTTGTAGACAGCAAAGATATGTGCCCTGATACACCAGCTGGCGTGAAAGTTGATGCAAAAGGTTGTACAGTATTTGACGAAGAGACAGTAGAAATCACACTACGCGTTCTATTCGACAACGAAAGTGCTGTAGTTAAAATGCCAAAAGATCCAGAAATCTCTGAATTTGCTGAGTTCATGAAGCAGTATCCTTCAACAACTGCGGTAATTGAAGGTCACACTTCTGCACCAGGTAGTGAAGCTTACAACATGGACCTTTCTAAGCGTCGTGCTGCGAACTTCAAAGAAGTAATGGTAGACATGTACGGTATCGAAGGTTCTCGTTTAGAGACTATCGGTTACGGCGAAACTCAGCTTCTAGACAATGGTAAGAATGCTGAAGCACACCGTGTTAACCGTCGCATTTCAGTGACAGTTAAAGACACAGTGAAAGTAGCTGAAGAAAAGTAATTCATTGTATATGAATTGAAAAAGGCGCCTGACGGCGCCTTTTTTGTGTCTGAAATACTTTAACTTGTTAACCCTTAAAATGAAGACCGTGGCCGCGGTCTAAGCCTTTAGTCGCCAAAAGAGGGGCTAATATTCATCGGCTATGGCAGGGCCTGCATAGTTGTCAAATCGTGAGAATTGGCCTTGGAACGTAAGTCGACAGGTACCAATTGGGCCGTTACGCTGTTTACCAATAATAATCTCTGCAATGCCCTTATACTCACTGTTTTCGTGATAAACCTCATCACGATAAATAAACATAATAAGGTCGGCATCCTGCTCGATTGAGCCAGACTCACGAAGGTCAGAGTTTACAGGACGTTTATCGGCGCGTTGTTCTAGCGTACGGTTAAGCTGTGAAAGGGCAACTACCGGCACTTCAAGCTCTTTAGCCAATGCTTTCAGTGAGCGAGAGATCTCTGCAATTTCCAATGTTCGGTTATCGCTAAGAGAAGGTACGCGCATCAACTGAAGATAATCCACCATGATGAGACTGATTCCACCGCGTTCGCGAGCGAGTTTTCTTGCGCGACTTCGCACGTCCATTGGTGTAAGGCCTGATGAATCATCAACAAACAAACAATCTTTGTCTTTGAGCATAGCCATGGTGTTGGAGATACGTGCCCAATCTTCATCATCCAGCTGAGCAGTACGAATTTTGGTTTGGTCAACGCGGCTTAATGACGCCAACATACGCATCATGATTTGTTCTGAGGGCATCTCAAGACTGAAAACAAGTACAGGTTTGTCTTCTGCCATCATGGCGTTTTCAATCAAGTTCATGGCGAAGGTGGTCTTACCCATCGATGGACGAGCCGCCACGATAATCAGGTCAGAGGGCTGCATACCACTGGTCATTTTGTCTAGGTCGGTAAAACCGGTAGTAACACCGGTAACGTCTTTATTGGTTTTCACCAATTCTTCTAGACGGTCAATGGTCTTCCCTAAGATAGACTCGACATCGCGAGGACCTTCGTTTTCACCAGTTCTTCGCTCGGCAATTTCAAATACTTTACTTTCGGCCAGGTCAAGAATGTCTGCACTGTCACGGCCTTCGGGGTTGTACCCAACTTCCGCTATTTCATGCGCCACGCCAATAAGCTCACGGGTTATCGCGCGCTCACTGATAATTTGCGCATAAGACACAACGTTCGCAGAACTTGGCGTGTTTTTGGCAAGTTCACCTAAGTAGGCAAAACCACCGGCATCTTCCAGTTCATCATGCTTTTCCAGTTCTTCTGATACTGTTATAAGATCTATTGGCTGGCTACTGTTTAGTAGTCGAGTGATAGCACGAAAGATAATTTGGTGTGAGCGATTGTAGAAATCGTTATCGGTAACAAGCTCCGCGACTTTGTCCCAGCTTTCAGGGTCAATAAGCATGCTGCCCAAAACAGATTGCTCAGCCTCAATGCTATGAGGTGGAACCTTCAATTTTTCAACATTCTTATCGTTTTTAGACGCAGACGCCACGAGTGAAACCTATTCCAATGCACAAAAGTCAGTTGGATATTATGCGCTTTTAACGTCCATCACTCAACAAAGGAAGTCGTCATTTTGTTGCGAAAGCGCAAAAAGACAACATCGTTTAAAGCGTTTTCTCCAGCTTTAAAAACGTACCATCAACCAAGGTGTAGGCGCTGCCACCTTCCTGAAAAATGAGTGTAGAACCCATGATTGCTGAATTATCAAGGCACGACAAACTTACTTCAGTAATCTTGTCGTCGCTAAAGCCGAGCGATGATGGAGAGGCTTTAAAAGCAGCATAAAAATCTTGATTACTGATATTTTTCGTTGAATACACCGGTGACTCACAGAATGCCTGATCGAGTTTAGCCGAGTCTGAAGCATAGGTTACCGAGCGACCCAAGAACTTTTCTGACTCTATTGATGAGTGAGCTGAAACACCTACATTATAGGCCTTAGTCACCACCCAAGTACCTTCGTAATAAGCGGGTTCCTGAACAGCACAGCCTAGCGTAAATGCGCATATTCCAAACGCACCAATAATTAGACTATGAAATCGCCAAAACCTTTTGACGTGTCCAACAATACTCAATTTAACCTCCAATCAAAAAATAACAAACCATGTGATGATGTGGGTGAAGCGTGCAGGTCCGCTAACTTGTAACTAAGAGCCATTAAAACGCACTTTTGTTACTTACAAACGCTCAGCTACACATTTTTAGCGACCAAACAAAAAAAGCTGCGATCACTCGCAGCTTTTCATTAATCACCACATGTCTGATTAATAAATGTGGACTAAATTCATTTTTTCAACCTAAAGTTTCAATTGTGTTGCCTATAGCTTATTCACTTTTGGTCTATTTCAATTCGCCCGTGTACCGTAGAGATGTCTACATTTGCAGCCCCACCGTTGTGGATAAAGCGTAGCCAGCTACCTGGGCCATACTTAGGCTTTTGCGACTTTTCATCACTGATATTGTTTACAATGTTGCCGCCAGCGTGCGTCTCAATATCAAATTGTGCCGATACGCCATCTTGAAAGACAAATTCCATCGCACCGCCTACAGAATTCGCTTTTACGCTACCGTTCTTATTAAGACCTAAACTTGCGTAAGTCCTTCCATTAACCGTATTGATTTGCAGTACGTCTACCGCTTGAAGAGACACATCGATTCGACCGTTGACGGTTTCTACTGATACGTCTGGGCTATCGGAAGTGATGTCGAGCTTGCCATTAACTGACGCAAAGCTCACTGGCGTGTTTCCTGAGTGTGACGCTTCAATTTCGCCATTCACTGTTTCCGCCTCTAAACGGCCTCTCACATTCTCAAGCACGATATCGCCATTAACCGACTCAACTTCAACCCGCTCACCTATGTTTTTAAGGGTTACGTCGCCGTTTACCGCCTCAACATCTACTGCTTTTGTTATACCTTCTGCAATAAGATCAGCATTGACCGCGGTATAGTGAAGGTCGCTTGCTGAAGGTATATAGATAACAAGGTCGTCGCCATCTTTACCTTTATTTAACCAGCTCTTTGAGTGGCGCTCGACTTCAACGTGTATAACCACAACATCTCCGCGTCTTTCAAAGATAAACTCTTCAGTTTGATCGCCCAGTTCGCCGGTGACACGAACCTGAGACTTATCCCAAACTCGGATATCTGCTTTTCCGTTGATGTGTTCAATGTCCACTTTCGGCGAAGACGATGTGTCGATGGTCTTATCTACTTTTTCTCCTGCAAACGCCGCAGTAGCGATACTTAGCAGCGCAGTAGTAAGTAATACCTTGGCCCCCAAAGGTGCCATGAACGTGTGCAAAAATGTGCTTTTCGTATTTATATTCATCTTTAAACCCTTATTAAATTTGCTGCCACTTTGGCGCGTGCACTCGCTCAATTAAGGCAATCTGCTGTTGATATACGTGATGCAGCATTTTGATTAATGCTGAGTTGTCTGGATCGTCCTTTAATGCCGCTTTAATAACATCTGCAGCATCGTCCAATTCTTTTAATTGCTCTTGCCAATCTTCCGTTAGCGCTGTTGTACTTTCATAACTAGCAAGAAGACTATTCACTTGTTGTTGCTGCTGCATACTCATTGCGTCAATCAGGGCATAGCCATCGCTTCGACTTTCATCAGCTTTAAACGCAAAAGGAGCCGCGAACCACAATACAGTAACTAAACAAACGCTTGCGGCTATTGCCATCCACTGTTTTGCTGTAACCGTAGATGATGAAGCGTCGTCTTGTGAAGCGTCGCCTTGCTGCGATGTTATGCCGAGTTCAATACCTCGCCACAAATCTCGTTCTGGCTGCTTCTCTTTTGATATCCCAGAAATATGCTGAGCAAGCTTGTCGTCAAAATTACTCATCATCGACTCCCATAAAATCTTTCAATAATTGCTTAGCACGGAAAAATTGTGCTTTGCTTGAGCCCACTGCCATGTTCAACATGCTGGCAATGTCTTCGTGTCTGTAACCTTCAATTGCATGGAGGACAAAAACCATTCTGGCTCGCTCGGGTAAGCGAATAACTAATGCCTCTAAATCCACATCGGTGCTGTTTTCTTCAGCCGGCATCTCGTTAATGCCGCTGTTTTCCAAATTAAACATCCGCTGCACCCAACCTTTCTGCTTGCGCATATAAGAGATGGTAATGTTTGCCGTAACGCTGTGTAACCACGTGGAAAATTGGCTTTGCCCATCAAAATTAGCAAGCTTTTTCCATAGCTGAATAAAGACTTCTTGCGAAGCATCTTCTGCCATTCCCTTTTCACCTGTAAGCCGGTAACAAAGCGCGTAGACTCGCCCAATATGTTCATCGTAAAGGGACCGAAACGCCTGCTTATCGCCCTTTTTCGCTTTAGATATCAGCTCATTTTCGCTTTTATTACCAAACACCACATTGGCGTGTACAACACGTTGTTGTGTGTGTTCCATTCTTTTCTCTTTGTTATTTGTGGTGCTGATTAGCATTAGCACTTGTTAGTGTTATAAGGTTAGTCGTACCCTATAGTAGAAAGGTTTAAATGCACAAAAATATTTTTTGGAGATGCCATGTCTACCTCATTTTCTGTTAACGCTCTGTTTGCTGGAAAACCTCAGCCGCTAGGCCCTCGTGGGGCACCAAGCAGTATTGTTAAAGCCCCCGTCGACGCGTTAACGGTGCATATGGACAGAACCGATGAAGACGAACAGGCCAACAAACGGCTTCACGGTGGACCGGAGAAAGTGCTGCATCAGTTCAACCCGACCAACTATCTGACATTAAGAAAGCATTTTCCTGAAGGCGAATTTTCGCTGGGCAGCATTGGCGAAAACATCAGTGTAGAGGGCATGGACGATGCTACCGTTTATATCGGCGATATATGGAAGTTCGGCGAGGTAGAACTGCAAGTAAGTGCACCCCGTGCCCCTTGCAATAAAATCTCGCAACGCTTCGAAGTGCCCAATTTAGATAGATTTGTCGGAGAACGAGGTATCACTGGCTGGTATTACCGGGTTATTAAAACCGGAACCATCAGTGTTGGCGACGAAGTAACACTACTGCACCGTGAGGACGATACCGTTAATGTTCACACTCTAATGCAATGCGCCCATACCAAAGCAGACAAAGCCCTGGCCCAAAAGCTAGCGAATCTTGAGGCGCTTGATGACGAATGGCGCGGAAAATGCCAAAAAATTGCGGATAAGATTGCGGATAAATAGGCCATTTATCCGTAGCTTAAATTAAAAAGACGCCTGCTCACCTTCATTCAAAATAACCCAAGGCATTGCAGGGTTTAGCTGCTTCTTCATTTTCATAAGACGAAATAGCGCAGAATGTGACGTCTTGTCACCCATCATCCAGCTGGCATTTCCATAGCCCCAAGGCACTACGGCTTTACAGCCTAGGTCTTGGGCCGCAACAATGGCATCTTCTGGCGTAGTATGTACCTTGCGATACCATTTGGGTGAAGTTTCGCTGAAATAAGACGCTATAGGTAACAGGCAAACATCTATTTCACCAAAGCGCGCTTTAATATCCTTGAAGTGCGGTGAATATCCCGTATCCCCCGCAAAGAACAATGTTTTGCCTTCACTCTCAAATACCCAACCACCCCACAGTGTCGCATTGTCGTCTTCGTACAAATAAGGCACCCAAATTCGGTTACTGAAATGATGGGCAGGCACGAAGTGAATAGAGGTTTTGCCTACGCTTTTGCTGGTATACCACGCCATTTCTTTAATGGTGTAGCCTCTATTAGGGAAGTGCTCTGCGAAACCTAACGGAACAAGATATTCGGGCTTTGTGCCTAATTCGGCAATATCGGCTTTATTGAAATGATCATAGTGAATATGGGAATAAACCACAGCATCGGTTTGTGCGAGTTTGTCTTCACCTACCTCAGCGGGTTCGTTGCGGCTGAACCCCTCCGCCAATCGAAAAGCCCAATTAACGGGCCAATCAAACTGCCCAAACACAGGGTCAATAAGTATTTGCTCACCACTTGCGGTGTTAAGTAAAAAACTTGCGTGCCCTAACCAGGTGACATTAAAGCCGGTGTGCGAGTTCACTGTCGGGTTGTTGCCAACGAACTGACAATTTTGCATGTCACTTTCACATTCAATATCGGCAGACGCTGGGTAGCAATCATTAGTGCACGTGACGGGGTATGCTTTAAAACCGTCGTAAATATTGCTGAATCTGTCCTCATACCCAGGTTCATTGGTGTGCTTGATTACAGCATTTTCACCTTCTATCTGAGTAACATGATTAGAGCTGGCGCAACCAGTCACGACACTTCCTGCTACTACTAGCGACGCCAACAACGTCGTTAACTTCTTTAAACTCATTACCATTTTTAAGATCGTGTCCTTGTAGCTCCAACCTAGGAGGCAAAGCGCTTAGTTGACTGCTGCGTCTATGCTTTATTTACTCAATTGTGCAGACATCAAGAGAACCGCAGTTTAGCGCAAGCACTAAGATAGCTGTTAACCGTTATTGTAAAGCGAGAAACCATCAGCACCACAGTAAATTTGTAACAATATAAAAGCGCGCGTTAGCGGCCGCATTTATCGTCACAAACCGATTAGTTGCAAATGATAACTATTATTAATAGTATGTTTAAAATTCTTTCCTGAAGCCATTATGCGTAAAACCCGAATACTCATTGTTGAAGATGACGCGACGTTAAGTGAACAAATCACACAGCTGTTGCAGTCTAGAGGATTTGACACTCGCCACGAAAGTGACGGTAATGCTGGATTACAAGCTGTGCTTGAGGAGAACTTTGACCTTGTGTTACTCGACATACGCCTTCCCTCTTTAAACGGCTTGTCGCTGTTAAACCAATTAAGGCAAATAAAGCAAACCCCGGTGATGATGATCACCGCGTCAGGTGCCGAGCAAGAAAGGATTGAAGGCTACCGTAAGGGCGCAGATGACTACTTACCCAAGCCCTTCAATTTTACTGAAATGATGCTTCGCATCGACGCACTGTTGCGACGCAGCAAAACACTAAACGACTCAGGCACGCAAAAGTCGGAAATCATTGTTGATGTGCTTTATTTAAATCGCATTCAGCAAGTTACCAAATACCACTCAAGACTACTCGAATTCACGCCAATACAATTTAAGCTTCTTTGGATGTTAGTAGATAACAAAGGGGAAACGTTGAGCAAAGCATTTCTTTATCACAGCGTGCTTAACAAACCCTTTTCGAGGTACGACCGAAGCTTAGATATGCATTTGTCTAGAGTACGCAAAAAGCTCGTTGAGACTGGCATGCCCCCTGAACGCCTTGCCACTGTCCACGGCCAAGGATATCGCTTTTCGTGAAAAATAAACTGCTATGGCGACTGTGCGCATTTATTGCCGTTGGCACTGTTCTGTTATTTTGGGCCATCGCGTGGCTTACCAATCATACCGAGACCAGCATGAGTTTTATCGATAAAGCTCATCAAGAAACCCTTTATTCCTATGGTCAAGAAGCGGAGAAAATCTACCTGGAGGATGGAGAACAAGCGTTAGCTGCTTTTTTGCAAGAAGTGAAGACAAAGGAGGACACGTGGCTTGCCGTAGTTAACTCCCAAATGACCACATTCGCTGACACCCAAATGTTAGATGAGTTTGTTGACCGATTTCAAATAGGCCGCAGCCCCGAATGGAAAATACATTTGTACTTTTCTGAAAACCCTGTGATGGAAGTCCCCTTCGTCGATGACAATACGCACTTTTTAATTCAACTTCCACAGCGTATGCGCCCAGGTTCGTTATTGCTCGCCACACGCTTAACGCTTCAAATTGCATTACCTCTAGTGATATTAAGTCTGTTGAGTTTTATGCTGTATCGACACTTAATGACGCCACTAAAGCAATTAGAAAATGCCACAAAAGATTTCGCAAATGGCAATTTAGAAGCCCGTGCAATGGCTGCAATGCCCAAGCGAAATGACGAACTTACTGGGCTTGCCCAAACGTTCGACAAGATGGCCCAAAGAACCAGCAGTCTCATTTATAATCAAAGAAGTTTGCTTGCTGATCTCTCTCACGAGCTTCGCACGCCTCTTGCCCGCATTGATATGGCTATAGACTTTGTAGAGCAAGACATTAATCGTGAACAAGCACTTTCACGCCTGCGTTATGAAGCGAGCACGATGAGAGAGCTTGTTGAAGATACCCTAACCTTTGCATGGCTAAATACAGAATCGCCACAATTGAACAGCGATGACTTTGACTTGGTAGAACTTATCAATGTTATTTGTGAAGATGCGCGGTTTGAATACCCTGATAGAACCTTGCATGTCGACACACCTGAATGCGCGAATATTGAAAAGAGCAGCCAGCTTGCTTTGGGGCAGGCGTTAGAAAATATTATTCGTAATGCTTTGCGTCATACCCCTGAGCAAAGCAAAGTGAGTTTAACGCTGACCAGCGATAATAATAACTATGTTATCACGGCTACAGACGAAGGCACCGGCGTCCCTGAATCAATGCTAGACGCCATATTCGAACCTTTTTTCAGGGTAGACAAGGCACGGGCAGCCAAAAACTACGTACATGCCGCAAAGCGCTCTGGCTTTGGTCTAGGGCTTGCACTGGCGAAACGTCAAATTGCCGCTGTGGGCGGCGACATTTCGGCGATAAATCGCGCTGCACTAATCAAAGGCAACGCATTACATAGAGACGCTAGTGCTACAAAGCAAACAGGGCTAGTCGTTACCATTACCCTGCCTAAGTCTTTTAATGCTGCTTTCGCAAATTAAGAAGTCTCTGCACACCAAGTAGTGTGCCAGTATAAACTAAGATACAGCAAAGCAAGCTTACCAGCCCTGCGATGGTCTGCCCTATAAAGCCAAAGTATTCTCCCGTGTGCAAAAAGCGGGAAGTACCCCAAGCCTGACTCCCTTTGGGCCAATCGGTTTTGTAAAGTGTCCTAGTGATGTCACCGGTTCCCGTGTCGAAATACAGTGAATACGCTAACTCTTGCCTGTGCCCTATACTTTTATCGATATAAAACCGTGCAACACCCTCACTTTTGCCAATTTCCATCCACATGGAATACCAATCCTGATAGCCATTTTCATTGGCGTGTTGCTGAGCTTTGGTAAATAGCGTGTCGTAACTGACAACGTCGGCGTCTAGCGTCTCAGGCATAGCTTTCTTTTCGCGAGTAGGGACTTGTTCACCGTACATTCCATACAATGCTTTGTTTGCCCACTCAAAATAAAACAGGGTAGCCGTTAGTCCAATCACAACTAAAAAAGGCAGTGACCACATACCAAAAACAAAATGCCAATGTCGGCGACGGTGCTGTTTATTAGTGTACTTTTGCCGTAACCACATTTGCTGCTTTAAGGATTTTTTCGATATGTGTTTGGGCAACCATATGATGACTCCCGATAACAGCAAAAAAATAAAAATAAGATTGCTATAAGCCGTTATGGTTTTGCCAATTAATTGGTAATCCCCTTCCATTAAAAGATATCGATGCAGGTCAGTTATGACATGAAATGCTTCTTCAACGACCCCTTCTCCTTCTCTTAATATATCTCCGGTATAGGGGTGAATAAGATAGCTGTGTTCGCCGGCCCATGCGGGAATTGCCGCTCCCTCGCTATTGACCCATCGAACAAAAATATGCGCTTCGTTAGGATGCTTTTCACGAAGTATTGATACAACCCGCTCAGTCGAGATTATCGACTTTTCGATATCAATCGTTTGCGCATAAGCCATTTCACTTAGCTCTTTGAACTGGCGCTCGTAAGTGAGTAATACACCAGTAAAAGCCATAATGAAAACGACAATGCTGGCCAATAAGCCAGCAAAGAGGTGGGCCCAAAAGACCCACCTTTTAAACGTGGAAAAGTTCATCTAAAGGCGTTGCTTAGAAATCGTAAGTGACAGACAAACGAATATCTCGTCCAGCTTCTTGCGGACCAATAACGCTTGGGAATACTTCGCTGTAGTCACCCACACTTGAATGGTCGATATACGCTTCATCAAACAAGTTCGTTACCGCCAGATTTAAGCGAAGGTCGTTTGTGACTTCCCACTCGCCATAAATATCCACTAGGGTATAGTCTGCTTTGTTAAGTGAATAAAGCGAGTCGGTCCAACCGTTTTCCAAGGCCTGATGTAGTGTATCTATGTTGATGTCGTCAACCATAGTGATGTTAAAGCCAACGCTAATGTCTGCAGTAACGGTGTAATCTGCACCAAGTACCCACGTATCACCGCGACTATTACCTAAGCCAACAAACTCGTATCCGTTAATATCGATGCTGTTATAGGGTACGCTGTACAGATCTTCACGAGGCATCAATTCAACATCTACGCTTGAAAACCCAAAGTACACGTCAACAGAGTCCCAGCGATACGCAAGGTTAAACTCTACGCCAGATGATTCTAGGTCGCCGATATTATTAAATACCGAGTTTCCTTGATAACCGCTAAATAGCACATCATCAATAATAGATTCATAGGCGCTAAGGCGCGCATTAAGGTTATTCGCGCTGTATTCGATTGACGCTTCAATATTGGTGACAGTTTCAGGCACCACGTCACTGGCTACAACGGGAACGTCCTCACCATCATATAAGTATTCGTCAAGCGTGAAACCATCACCAATTTGCTTACCGCGCGCCGCTTCTGCGTAACCAAGACCAAGGGTCCAAGCTTCGGTAAGCTGATATTCAAGACCGACGTTAAAGCTAAGTTCATTGTCGTCTAGTCCAGATGGCTCATCGGTAACGGGTGTGCCGTAATAGTCATCGATCAAGATTTGTTGCTGAAAATCAAAGTCGTCATAACGAACACCGTAGCTCAACAACAACTCTGGTGTGATATTGCTATGAGCTTGCGCGTAAATACCCATTACGCTGCCTTCTTCTGCGTTCTGCACAGGACCTACGCCAGGACCACTTTCTACCTCATCTTTACGATAGTCGATACCGTAGGTGAATACGTGGTTTGAAATGTCGGTGGTGTTTCTAATATCAAAACCATAGGTATCGATATCAGACAAGAAATCGAAACGGCCGCCGCGGAACGATGATGAAGTTTGGTATGCAGTGGCCTCTAAGAAAACCAATGCGCTGTGGTCAAAGCGGTAGTTCGCTACGTAGGTATCACGCTCTGCTTCACTAGGATAAAGTGGAGCACCTTCTAGTACTACCCAGTTAGGTCTTGCCGAAAACTCACCCTCTTCATCGCGCTGCTCTGCACTTATTGAAAGTATTGATTATCCGCAATGTAACCACTGGCTTTAAGGAACATGAGATCTTGATCTGCGGCAGTACCCAGCACTTCGTTGCCGTCGCCGTCTTCAAAGTTATCTCTGTCAACCGTGCTGTAATAACCTAGCAAGCCCCATGAATCACTTAGCTTTCCATAAAGGCTGCCGCTATATCGGGTGCCTTCGTTTGAGAAATAACTCGCTTTTACTCGACCACCAAATTGTTCGTCGCCTCTCAATAAATCTTGCGCATCTTTGGTTTTAAAGCGGATTGAACCACCAATGGCACCTGGGCCACTGGTTGCTTCACCTGCACCAGCCTGCACATCGATTTGCTTCAAAAGATCGGGATCTAGCGTTACGCGGCCAATATGGTGAAATAGGGTTGAGGTTTGTTGCGCGCCATCTACGGTTACATTCAGGTAGGCATCTTCTAGTCCACGGATAAAGATTTTCTGTGCTACACCTACTGAACCGCCAACGCTGACCGACGGAGACTCTCTAAAAACGTCAGCTAAATCGTTTGCCTGAAACTGCTCAATATCCTCGGCAGTAATGCTCAAGTTAGTTGCTGCGCCTACCACAGCAACTCGCTCTATAGACTTGGTTTCTTCATTCTGGTTTTCTAGGGATTGCGCAAATACTACAGGACTGGATAGCGTGCATACTGCACTGGCTAAAACTAACTTTTTCAAGGATGTCTCCATTTGATAATCAACAATTACAAATAAGAAACATTCTCATTAACTTTAGTCTAAATGGATAGCACTTTTACATTTGTTACAATTCTCTCAGTTCTTCGCTGTCAAAGACTCACGCTCATTGTTGTAACGTACTTTCTGGCCTGCACGCAGACGTTCAGCTCCTCTCACCACGACCGAGCGCTTCGGGTTCACATCGCCAAACACTTCAATTCTATCGCCCATCCCCACCCCGGTTGTCACCTTAACTTGCTCCGCTTCATTATTTTCATTGAGCTGATAGATAAAGGTGCCCGACTTTCTTAGTACCAGTGCATCGCGGGGTATGGTGACACCATCATGAGTATCGCTGCTAGGCAACGCCACGCGCACTGCACTGCCTATAGGAAAGTCACCGGGGTTGATGGCAATTCGTAGCTCCATCATGCGCGATGTACTGTTGCCTACCGGTACAATGGCACGAATAGATTCTTCTACTTGGTTCACGTTATTGTGAACGCTAACGCTCATGCCGTTAGCAATATAGGGTAATACGTTGAGTGGTGCGCGCACTTGAACTTCAACGCTATCAGGGTTTACCACGCGAAGCAGGGTTTGCCCTACCCCAGTGTATTCGCCCGGCGACTGCTGCCTTTCAACCACCAAAGCCGTAAAGGGAGCACGAATACTGCTTTGTGCTATCTGATATTCGGTGAATTCTAAATCCAATTTGGCTTGCGCTAACTCCTGATTAGCATTCTCTAAGTCTGCTTCCACTTCCTCTAACTCGCCTCTGGACGTGTTTTGACTGGCCTGAAGGTTTTTGTACCTCCCGAGTCGTTTGGTAAACAGTTCAACCTGCGACTGCCATCTGGCAATATTTGAGGCATTTTGATTGCGGGTAATGCTTAAGCGAGTATCGTCGACTTTAACTAAAGGCTCCCCCGCTTTTACCACATCACCTACCTCTGCCATCCAAGTGATGCGACCGTCTACCTCAGAAGCAAGGTTTGCATCGATAACGCTTAGTACCGTTCCAGGAACCCAGGTTAGTTGTGAAATCGCTTGCTCTCTGGCTTCATCTATTTGAACCAGCACCGGCGGTGGTTGATTGCTATCCTGTGCGTGTGCGCTCAACGATACACTGCTTGCAAATAAGGCAAACACACTAAGGGCGAGAGTAGAAGTCATTGCTTTCATGGTTGTCTTTTCCTTACACATGATCGTTGTATTTATTTTGTTTTACGGTGGATGAGGTAGTCGGCGAAGCGCCAGTGCTTTCTATGCGCTCGGCCAGGGGTTTGAGTATATTTACAGATGACGTTGAAGCCGTCATACGCAGCAAGGTAGGCAGTAATAGCAAGGTGAATATGGCACTCACCGTCATTCCTCCCACAATAACAGCCGCAAGACCTCGGTAAATAACGCTGCCTGCACCTGGTAGCAACAGCAGGGGCAGCATGCCAAAGATTGAAGTCAGCGTGCTCATAAAGATAGGCCGTAAACGTAGTTTGATGGCTTGTTCTACCGCGTCATCACGGGTCAGCCCTTCTTGCTCTCCTAGGCGAGTCTGATGCACGAGTAAAATGGCATTGTTCACCACAAGCCCTAGCAAAATAATAAAGCCAATCATGGTTAGCAGGTCCATGGGCTGGAAGGTAAAGATGTTCATGATACGAATAGCAATCACCCCGCCCACCGTGGCTAGCGGAATAGAAAGTACTACCAGCACGCTGTCTTTTAACGATTTAAACAACCCCGCCATTAACAGCAGTAGCAACACCATGGCAAAAAGAAAGTTATCAGCCATCGAGGCAATAGCGCCTTTTAAGCTATCCGCGCTACCACCATAATTAATAGCGCCATCGGTAGGCATCATGGCCATAATGGCAGGTTCAACCTCAGAGGTAATCACTTTCATGGCTTCTTCTAAACTCATACCCTCTGGCGGATTTACGTTTAGCGTCAGGGTTCTTCGACCATCAATGCGCTGAATACGACTTGGCCCTACGGCTCTTTCAATACCTACCAGTTCGCCTAATTGCACCACCTCGCCTGATGGTGTCATGACTGGCGTACTGTTTAAGTCTTCGGGTGTGAACCAAGGTGCTGAGCGAAAGATAATATTCATGCGTTTGGTGCCATCGAAGTACTCCCCCACATACATACCATCACCCATGGCACGTACCAGATTCCCCATACTGCCCCGATTTAACCCGACTTCCATCATTCGGCTGTCATTAGGGTAAAAGCGAAGCTCTGGTTCAGCTTGCTCTAGTGGAGGATTCGAACGCGCGTTAGCGTTAGGGAAAACTTCTCTCAATTTGTCTAAACCTGCTTGCGCAGCGATGCCGAGCATGGCTTGGTCGGTACCTTGAAGATGAATGTCGATTGAGCGACCGTTTCCAAAGCCGCCGAACAAATTGCCTTGTTGTGAAAAGGTCTGTGTATCCGGCAAATCCTTTAAAATTTCATCGCGAACAATGGCTTCTAACTCTTTGACCTTAGACTGATCTTTAGCGCGCACACCCAAATTTCCGCCATTTGGCCATGTGATAATGTAGTAGTTTTTCAGCGCTGGCTGCTTTTCTCCGTCCATATAGGGCTGCAGTCGCTCAACGATAATTGGCATCACTTCTTCACTAATAAAGTTTTCACTGGCCCCCGCAGGCAAACTTAAGAAGGCGTCAACGGCATCGCGTTTTACGGGCGGCAAATAATCCATGGAAGGCATAAGAAAAACACTACCTGTAATAGGCACGCCCATGAGTGTTATGACTAATACAAGGCGGCGAAGCGGCGTACTTGATAGCGACATAATAGCGCGGGTTATCTTAGCCCATACCCGCTGTAAGCTATCAGCTGGCATGTTACCATTAAGGTATCTAGCGGCAACGACGGGCAATACCGTTACCGCAACCACTAGCGACATACACACTGCAATGGCAATGGTAAGAGCGAGGTCAGCAAACAATTGCCCTTCAACATCTTCCAAAAACATGACGGGAATAAAAATAGCAACGGTGGTGGCTGTTGACGCCATGAGGGCACCAAACACTTCTTTCGTTCCCCGATGGGCACAATCCTCCATGTGCGTTTGTGAATGTGGGTCTTTATTTTCGATTTCGGCTTCGGCGCTCTTGCGCGTTCTTACAATGTTTTCCAGCACGACAATAGCGGCATCTAGCACCATACCTACCGCGAAGGCGAGTCCTGCCAGTGAAATGATATTGAGCGAGCGACCGGTAAGTTGAAGCACCACAAAAGTGCTAAGTAGTGAGATAGGAATGGCCAATGCCACAATGAGCGTTGCCCGCAGCTGGCGCATAAAGAGCCAAAGCACGGCAATGGCAAGCAGCACGCCTATAAATAAATTGCTGGTAACTAGCTGCACCGCTCTATAGATAAACACTGAGGCATCGAAGCTTTGCGCCATTACTAACTGTTCAGGGGCCAAGTCCTGTTCGTTTATTTGTGCAACTTTTGCTTTTACGGCTTCT
>Ga0208568_1000392_pt1 | contig 16902 bp, 9 predicted proteins | sample DeeseametaMP2969_FD_184165 | JGI IMG/M metagenome (GOLD analysis project Ga0208568, IMG submission 184165) | Marine microbial communities from the Deep Atlantic Ocean - MP2969 (SPAdes) | ecosystem: Environmental > Aquatic > Marine > Oceanic | place: South of Funchal, North Atlantic Ocean... | reverse complement strand
GGAGTATAACATTGCAAATATTTCTGATTATGATTTGACTGAAGTGGCATTTGGTTACTGGGTAGACAATGCCATTGGTAACGATGGTATTGATGAATTGGCTTATTTTAATACATTGATTGACATGTCTTATTCATGGGATATAAATGGAATAGGACAAGGAGGATTACCGACCGGGACAATGGGATTTGCCTACCTTGAAAGCCCCGGATTGGCCTACGATGATATAGATAACGATGAGGATGGGCTTCTAAATGAAAAACGGGATAATGTAGCTACGACAAAAATAGGTCCAACTGATGGTATTTATGATTTGGATAAATTTTTATCATTTTATAAGTTAGATCTGACAGAACTCAAAGAGCATTGGGATGCAGATGAAGACCAGGATTGGGAAGATGGTGAGGATTTAAATAATGATGGGATTTATCAGGTAACTGAATTTTTTGGAGATGATATTGGATTAGACGGTGTTGCTCCGACTGAATTGAACTATACAGGCCCGGATGAGGGTGAAGGCAATCACAAACCGGATTACGTTGAAGGTGTTGGTTCTGAGCCAAACTTTGCCGTTACGGATGTTTCAGAATCAGATATGATGGGTCTAACTGCTTTCCGTTTATTCCCCGTCCCTAGTCATGCGCAATCAAATAGCTCTTGGTGGTTTAAAAATGATGAGGCCATGTGGGCATTACTTGGTGAAAATATTCTCGAAGAATACATGGACCAAATTTCAAATTTGATAGAAGTGTTTGCATCAGGCCCGTTTCCTTTATACAAAGGGCGAACAGAACGGATCTCCATGTCTGAGTTGCATTCATATGATCCATTGGAAGGATTGAATTCTCCTGCACATACCGCGCCTGCATTGTATGAACTGAAAAAAATTGTTCAGGTGATCTATGAAAAAGATTATCGTTTTGCCCAGCCACCTAAAATGCCAACATTAACGGCAACTCCAGCTGATGGGAAAGTTATACTTACATGGGATAATATTTCTGATACACGTACAAGAGATCCGTTCCTTGGCAATATAAATGATTTTGAAGGATATAAACTCTTCCGTGCGACAGATAAATATTTCGCAGATGCTGAAGTAATAACGGATGGTTACGGAACACCAATGTTTATGAAACCTATTTTTCAATGTGATTTAAAAGATGGAAAATTTGGTTTCACTGATTTTGGATTAGTAAATGGCGTTGGTTATAATCTGGGGTCTGATACGGGAATCTCACATGTGTTCGTCGATAACAATGTTATGAATGGTAGAACCTATTACTATGGTTTAGTGGCATATGATTATGGCGCACCCCATATTGGACCGGGAATATCACCATCTGAGAATAATTTAGTAGTGGAACTTGACGAAGCTGAAGAAGTTAGGTCCATAGGTAAAAATGTTGCCATTGTAACACCATTTAAACCAGCTGCCGGTTATAAACAACCAGATATTACCATAGATGAATCAAATTTACCTGGTGGTGGTAAGATAGTACCCACTATTCTTGCCCGTTCTAGTATTAAAAAAGACCATCGTTATCAAGTTTCCTTTGGTATCGATACCATTGCAAGTCTTCCCCAATATGACTATGGATTCGTCTATACCACCAAATCAATTGCTGTGACGGATCTAAATGATAATCTTGTTGTATATCAGGAGAATCCAACCAAATTTGTTTCCACGAATCTTGTTAAGAATGATAGTCTGGATTATTGGAGCCTCAATACTAAAGCGCCATTCAGCACGGATGTTTTTGACGGAATTCAACTGAATGTTGACATGCCTTTTGACCAAGGTTTCTATGATTATGCTAATTCAGGGTGGGTTCAAGGAAGTGGCATGATGCGTGTTGTACCTACTATTCGAGAATCTTCTTATTTGGCTTGGGATTATCATATCATCTTTAGTTCTAATGCAAGTGTGTATACTACAACAACCAGTATCAAAACTGGTATTAGGGATGTTGCTGATAACAGAATACCCACCAATGAAATTCTTTTGGGCCAATCATTTGGGTTCTATGTTAAGAATGAAACTTTATTAAAGCCCGATGGAAGCCAAGTCCTCATGGATATGGTGGTACATGATGTAAATAAAAACGGTGTTTTTGACAAATCTGAAGATAAAATAATTGTAGGTGGAATGCGCAATGATGGTAAGTGGGCTGGAACTGCTTTTGTTATAGATTTTAATTTAGCATCCACAGCAACCTATCCCAAAAGTGACGATATTTTTCGAGTCAAATTTTCTAGACCATTTTGGAAAGATGATTACTTAACATTCACAATTAATTCTTATGATGATATTGATGCAGATTCTCTTGCAAAAACGATGGATAATATTCGGGTTGTACCCAATCCTTATGTCGCAACCAATGTGATGGAAACGGCTGTATCGAATCAGTTTTTAAATCAGCGTCGCAGTTTAATGTTTACAAATGTCCCCGCTCAGGCTTTAATTAAAATATTTACCATCAGCGGTGTTTTGGTGGATGAGATTTCAATCAATAATTCACCAGAAAAAGGTATTGTTCATTGGGATATGCTCACCCGGGAAGGATTAGAAATTGCAGCGGGGATGTATTTATTTCATATTGAAGCATTGGCAACTGGCGATCAGAAAATTGGAAAATTTGCGGTGATTAAATGAGACGTTTTCATATAATCATTTTATTTTTTGCTTTAAACATTGTGTCTGCCCAAAATATATATAGGTATGGCTCAACAGCTGTTAATTTTCTTGAAATTGGCGTGGGCAGTGCCAATGCAGCTATGGGCGATGCCGGAGTCACTTTTGCAGATGGTCCGACATCGGTTTATTGGAATCCTGCTGCATTGGCGTTTGTGGAGCGGAATGAAAATGCTTTTATGAAGCAGCATTGGGTTCTTGATATTAATATGATGTTTATTGGTTCAACGATTCATGTAAAACGCTTAGGGACTTTTGCCTTTAGTTTGACACATATGGGTTATGGAGATATGGAAGTAACAACGATGGCTCAACAGGAGGGGACTGGCGAGCAATTCGCTGCGAATGAATTTAGTGCTGCTTTAACGTACTCACGTAAAATTGCACAATGGTTTTCTTTTGGCGTATCAGCAAAATTAATTAATTCGAAAATATGGCATTCTTCGGCAAAGGCTTTTGCAATAGATCTTGGGGCGATTGTTAACACTGAATTTTTATCTCCAACTGGTAGTAAAGAAGATGGCCTTAGGATTGGAATGAGTATTTCAAATTATGGAACTCGATTAAAATATGATGGTATTGATTTATTAAATCCTATAGATATTTCACCGTATGAAGATGGGAACTATGCTGATGTACCCGGGCAGTTTAGACTCAATCAATGGGAATTGCCTTTATTATTTAGAATTGGTATTGGTCTAAAACCCATATATTCAGAATTACATCGACTCACAATTGCCGTTGATGCAGTGCACCCCAATAATAATGCAGAGTATATTAATATGGGGGGTCAATATGAATTCCGTATGGCGGGCAAGGGTAGCCTGTATCTCCGATCGGGATATAAATCTTTATATATGCCTGATTCTCAATTTGGAATGACTTATGGTGGCGGTTTAAAAATTAACCTTATGGGGAATCAATCTTTTCAAATTGATTATGCTCACCGATCTATGGATATTTTCGGTGGTCTAAACTCTTATACAATCAGTATTGCATTTTAATAAATTCAAAGGTGCCTCTCCGCTATCTTATCCATGTTCTGATTTTTTTAATCGGATGCCAAACCAAATTTTCATCAGACAATCAGTTAGAAATTCTAGCAAAGATTGGGGATCGTTTGATCACCCGTCAAGATTATTTGAATCGTAGTGAATACACCCTCCGTCCAGACTATTGCCGTGGAAATCAATACCTTCATAAAAAAATAATCTTAAATAATCTTATTGCTGAAAAATTATTGGCAATTGAGGCAGAGTCAGTTCATAATCAAATAAATTCTGATAATCTTAATACTTTTTTAAAAGGGCGAAAAGAACAAGCCATGCGACAATTACTTTATTTTGAAAAAGGTCACAATAAAGTTTTGTTAGAAGATGATGAAATTAATCATTTTTTTAAAATGGCGGGCCGTACATATCATGTTAATTACTTTTCTTTTCCAGGAGGAGCATTCGCTGATTCAGTAAAGAGAGCCATAGATGAAGGAATGTCATTCAATGATATTTACTCTGTTAACTTTGAAGGGAATATTCCTGATAGAGATGTGAATTGGATAGATAATAATGATCCATTTATCAGTGATAGGTTATTCAATAATGAAATTCAAAAAGGACAGGTTATAGGGCCATATTTTTTGGATGATGGGTCAGCATTTATTATGGAGGTAAATGGGTGGACAGATCGGTTAAATTTATCTGAACAAGGGAACATTGATAGAAGAGAAAAAGTGATTAATACACTTAAAGAGCGAAAAGGAAAATTAATTTATAAATCTTTTATTAAAAATATTATGAAAGGAAAAAACATAAAACTTAATGAAGATGTATTTTTTCCTTATGCGAATGCTATACGCGACCAATTTTTTCGTTCCCGAGAAGAAAAAGAAGCTGCAATATCGAATGCATTATTTGAGGTAGGAGAATTTTTATCTTTAGAAGATATAAAGCCAAAGAATAAAAAATATAAAGATTTGGTCCTCTTTACTTTAAACGGAGATAATTGGACAGTTAAAGATTTTGAAAAAAATATAGCATCGCATCCCCTTGTATTTAGAAAAAAGAAAATGAATAAAACAGAATTTTCACATCAATTTAAATTGGCAATTGTGGATTTTATTCAAGATCATTACTTAACAAAAAAGGCTTATGAACTAGGCCTCGACAAAACTGATACTATATATCTAAATGAATCTCTTTGGGCAGATAGTTTTACTGCATATCAATCTGCTAAATTATTGATGAGTACCCAGTCAGATAGTGTAGAACAACATATTTTGATGAAACCGATTATTGATAATTTGCAAAAAAAGTATAGTCCCCAAATTTCAATCAATATGAAATTATTTGAATCAATTAAAATATCAAGTATTGATATGTTTGTAACACAGGGCAATGTACCCTACCCAGTTATTGTACCCAGTTTTCCATCATTTACTAATGATAGTTATATAGATTATGGTTCAAAAATTAATTAACATTGGAATGTTTGATGTCTAGTAGTCTAAAAAATATTACACTATTTTATATTTTCACAATCAGTTTTGGCTATTCTCAGGATTGGAAATTGGTATGGTCTGACGAATTTAATGGTCCCGCTGGCCCAATTAGTTCAGTGCATTGGTTCCATCAAACACAGTTTCCCAATGGCTCGAGTTGGTATAATGGTGAAATACAACATTATACGAACCGTACAGACAACTCGTATGTTAGTAATGGTACCTTAAAGATCGTTGCGAAGAAAGAAACCTATACCAATCAGGGACGTACTAAAAAATATACATCGGCAAGGTTAAACTCAAAATATGCATTCGGCTATGGGCGGGTGGTAATTAAAGCAAAACTCCCAAAAGGTGTTGGAACGTGGCCCGCCATTTGGATGTTAGGGAAAAATATTAAGGAACCGGGAGCTTACTGGCAGACCAAAGGTTTTGGCACCACTTCTTGGCCTGCTTGTGGCGAAGTGGATATAATGGAACATTGGGGCTCTAATCAAAATTATGTTCAAAGTGCTATTCATACCCCTTCGAGTCACGGAGGTACGGTCAATTTAGGAGGACAATATATAAATACTGCTACAACTCAGTTCCATATATATACGATCGATTGGTCTGAAGAGAAAATGGTATTTAGTGTGGATGGTAATGTTCATTACACCTATAATCCCGCAACAAAAAATTCGGATACTTGGCCTTTTGATTCTAAAATGTATTTATTATTAAATATCGCTATAGAGCCAAATATTGCTTCTAGTTTTACTGAAAGTGAAATGGAAATTGATTATATCAGGATATTCAGGAATAATTTGGGCATATCAAATAATCCAGGAGAAATACCTGAGCTTTTTAAACTTTTTCCTGCATATCCAAATCCATTTAATCCATCAACAAAGATTGATTATGTTTTAAGTAATAATAATATCATTAATCTATCGGTTTACAATATTTATGGTAGTCAGATTGAAGAATTACTTAATGAATATCATAGAGCAGGTGAATATTCAATAACCTGGGACGCAAGTAGACAACCAAGTGGTATATATTTTATAAAAATGATGTCTGCTAAAAATAATTTTACACAAAAAGTGGTATTACTCAAATAACATAAATATTGACATATTTTTGGGAATAAATTGAATAAATAAAAAGGTACAGATCAGGAATGAAAATAATATCAATATTATATTTTCTAACCCCTAGTTATATTTTCGCTCAGGTTGGTGAAATTATCTGGGTGGAGAATTTTAATAATTTAGAGAACTGGATGAAGATTACTGGGAATGGATCCTGGGGTTGGGGTAATGGTGAATTGGAATACTATCAGGAAGATAATGTTGATATTGCAGGTATTCCCGATGAACCTGGTAATAATGCACTACACATTACTGCCAGAATGGAATCCGGTCCTGATATTGCCGATCAATGGGGAAATCCATTAAGCTATACATCGGGGAAGGTGACTACAAAAGCGAAAGTGGCGATAAAGTATGGCGTAATTGAAGCAAGAGTTAATATACCAGATATTGATCTTGGTGGATGGCCAGCCATATGGTTGTTAGGCACGGCAAATTATAACTGGCCCCGTAGCGGAGAATTAGATATAATGGAAATGGGGTCTCGCCAGGCATTTAGAGATTTACATGACCAGCATAATGGTGGTAATGGTACAAATAATTCAACGGTTAATCAAGTAGTTGGGGCAAACGCGATATTTTATTCGGATGATGCTGTAGTCCCAGAAAATCCATCCGGTGCTGCCAGTATTTCATGGGATCCGGATGATGATTATTGCAGGCCTTACTACAATTATGATAATCTAAACGACAGGTTTCTCACCTATCGCATGTATTGGGATGCAGATAGCATCCGGTTTACAGTAATCGATGATGAAGTGGAATATGATCTGTATACAGATCCATTCCCTATTGATAGTGAATCAGATGAATTTCAGAAACCATTTTATTTAATAGCCAACTTGGCCATAGGTGGAAGATTCACCGATGGAAATTATATTGGTGGAAGTGGTGCCTCAATTTCCATGCCTTTTCCAGCTGAAATGTATGTTGACTATATAAAAGTATACAAATGGAATGGGAAAGGTGAGGTGCACATTGGCCCGCCGTATGCACAGGGCGAAATATTTGGCATATACACTGACAATACACCCACTAATGACGCTTTGGAAGAGGGTGTGAGTTCAGAGATATATGCTTGGGAAGGTACGCTTACTGAAGGCTCAATCGCGCCATTTGAAGGCGACAATGGCATTACATGGGCATCAACTGGTTTAGGTTGGTTTGGAGGTGGTATCATGTCCATTCAACCGGTTAACCTAAGTAATTTTGGTGATGGATATTTAAAATTCATGATTAATATTCCAGCTAATATTTCTTTTAAGATTGGTATTATCGATGCCTGGGGTAATCAATCATATGTTGAATTTCCTGCAAATCAAACTAAATATGGCCTTACTCGGAATGGCAATTGGGGTCAGGCATCAATCCCGATTAGTGAAATCAGGGGGGAATTTATTGATCTACGGATGTTGAGTTATGAATTTGTCATATTAGAAGTCAACGGTGCAGCCTGTGAATTTGCATTAGATGATATTTTCTGGGATGGTGGTACTCCCGGTTTGGGAGTTCAGGATTTAGATATACCCAGATCATTTAAGTTAGGGGAAGTTTTCCCCAACCCATTCAATGGTTATATAACCATTCCTATTTACACAGAATATGCCACGAATGCCACAATTGATATTATCGATATTCAAGGGAAACGTGTTGACGTGTTGTTTGAAAATAAGTCGCTTCAAGGGCAAAATGCGATTCAAATCCAATGGAATGGTAATAACTTTAGTAGTGGTGTTTATTTTGTTCGAGTACAAACTGATACCGATGTTCAATTGAAAAAAATGAGCCTGATTAAGTGAAACCAATTTGGCTATTAATCTTATTTTTCTCAGGTTGCACCTCACAAGAGAAAATGGAGGATATTGAAGAATCAAATGAATGGGATCGGGATGGGTGGAATCTTATATGGCAAGATGAGTTTAATGACAGTTCTCTTGATTTAAGTAAATGGTCTTATGAGATTGGTGGTCACGGGTTTGGAAATAACGAACTTGAATATTATACCAATGACTCAGCCAATGCGTTTGTGCAGGATAGTATGCTTCATATTCGTGCAAAATTTGAGCCCTCTGGTATAGGGGATGCTAACAACCTCAGGTATTTTTCATCCTCGCGATTACGTACTGTTGGTAAGGGTGATTGGAAATTTATACGTATAGATGTAAGAGCCAAACTCGCATTAGGCCAGGGCATATGGCCAGCTATTTGGATGCTGCCAACGGATTGGGTTTATGGTGGATGGCCAAAAAGCGGCGAAATTGATATTATGGAACATGTTGGTCATGATGAAGGAAGAGTCCATGGGTCAGTTCACACAGAATCCTATAATCATAAAATCGGTACGCAGCGAACCAAGACGAAAGTGCTTTCTGATGTGAAAGATTCTTTTCATGTTTATTCAATTGAGTGGTATGAAGATCGCATTGATTTTTTCATTGACGACCAGCAATACTTCACATTTGTAAATGATCAGAAAAATGATTATAAAACCTGGCCCTTCAACCAGCGATTTCATCTTATAATCAATCTCGCTGTGGGTGGTGATTGGCCGGGCTCTCCAGATAATACCACTGTCTTTCCTCAAGATATGAAAGTGGATTACGTTCGTGTTTACAAAAAACAGAACAATTGATCTTCGTTTTGTTTTATTAGTAATTTCATTTTCCTTTGGTTTTGGACAGGGGTTTCTCCAAACATCTAATACCAGCATTATAGGCGGCAAGAAATTTGGGCTACTGAAAGACGCAGTAGACCTGGGAATAATCAGGTTATTTGGTTAGGAACTTCTTCAAGGGGACGACAGGTATCTAGCGGAATTCATTTTCTGACTTTAGATGATGGTAATAAAACCATTCAAGAAAAAATAACCATAATTCGTTAACATTAAATGGATTATTCATTCCCAAAATAGTTAAAAATAAGGTGTCATAAAATGAATACAATCTCAATCATATCCTTTATCTTGGCCACAGGTGCAGTTGCCTACTTCACATTTCAGATTGTTCGTAAAATGAAGAAGTCTGATAATCCCACAGAAGAATATTTTACCGGTGGGCGTGCTTTAGCCTGGCCTGTTGTGGCTGGATCATTATTACTGACCAACTTATCCACAGAACAATTGGTGGGGTTAAACGGCGCTGTTTTTGGGGATAAGGCTTTAGTTGGTATTGCCTGGGAGGCCTTGGCCGCATTTGCCATGATTGCCACAGCTTTAGTTTTTCTGCCGCGATATCTCGCCAGTGGATTTACCACCACTCCGGCATTTTTGGAAAAGCGATTTGATAAAACCACCCGATCTATGGTTTCGGGTTTATTTTTATTCGGATATGTGACCGTACTGCTCCCAGTCGTGCTTTACACGGGATCCCTGGCATTGATCGGTATGTTTGACCTAAATTTGCCCTTGTGGCTCGTAGTTGCGACCATTGGTATTTTGGGAAGCGCCTATGCCATTTTTGGGGGATTGAAGTCAGTAGCCGTCAGCGATACGATTAATGGTGTTGGGCTACTGATCGGTGGATTGACTATTCCATTTCTAGCTTTGATAGCATTGGGAGACGGCTCATTCTTTTCTGGGTTGGCCGTATTGACCAGAGATAACCCTCAATACCTTACGCCCCTGACCAATTTGAATAGTGATGGCAATGTGGTTTCCGTCCCTTGGCCCACATTGTTCACAGGTATGATGTTCATTCAAGTATTTTACTGGTCAACGAACCAGGTGATCGTCCAGCGGGCCATGGCAGCCAAAAGTTTGGCCGAAGGGCAGAAGGGCGTCCTTTTTGCCTCTGCAATGAAATTGGTGGGACCGTTAATGCTATGCCTCCCGGGGATTATCGCCTTGCACATGACTGACCTCACGATTGATAAACAGGACCAAGTATATGGAGCAATTGTTCGACACGTACTGCCCAATTGGTCATTGGGGTTATTCGCTGCCGTATTGATGGGGTCAATCTTAAGTTCGTTCAACTCAGCCTTGAATAGTGCTTCCACATTATTTTCCCTTCAGTTTTATAAAGGGTATCTCAACAAAACGGCCAGTGGAGAGCAAATTGTATCTACAGGTAAAAAGTTTGGGATTGCTTTGGCAGTTGCATCCATTTTTATTGCACCAATATTGGATCAAATGCAGTCCATTTTTGAATATCTTCAAAAAGTTAATGGGTTGTACAGTGTGCCAATTATCGGGATTTTTCTATTAGGGATTACCACCAAGCACGTACCTGCAATCGCGGCAAAATTGGGGATGGTTGTGGGCATGGCAGCCTACGCATTTTTTACATTCATCAATATTAAGGATGTACCTGAATTCTTCGCTAATAGTGATGGAGATCTCCATTGGCTCCATGGTTATTTCATAAGTTTTATGGCATCTGTTTTGGTTATGTTGATCATTGGGAAACTTAATCCGAAGACTGCCGAGGAAATTGCCATCAGCGATCAACGGGATCCAGCCCCAGTGGATATGACACCATGGGCATCTGCAAATAAAGCATCCATTGCTATTATGGGTGTGACTGTTGGGATTTACTTATTATTAGTTTGGCTTTCAAATTAATCGATAGGAATCTCTATAAAATGGATTTTCGCTTGGCCATTTTATTAATAGTTTCAAATGGTGTTTATTTACTGTCTCTATATGATAATAAGGTAATTCAAGAAAAGATCGCGTTTGTTCGTTGACCAAAAATCATGAGAATAGTCTTAATAATCTTTCTTGTAAATATTCTATATGGCCAATCTGTCCAATTGAATGAAATAGTTAGTTCAAATGCTTCAACAATATTTGATGAAGATGGCGATTTTCCTGATTGGATTGAAATTTATAATTCAGGCCAATCAGCTTTACAACTTAAAGGATATGGGTTATCTGATGACATTGATGAACCATTTGATTGGGTATTTCCTGAATTTGAGTTAAATCCCCGTTCTTTTTTAGTCTTATTTGCATCCGGAAAAGACAGGACTACTTTGGTACAGAAATGGGATGCCATTATCACTGAATCAGATCAATGGTCTTATTGGGTGGGGTCATCTGAACCTCCTTCTGATTGGATGAAATCAGAAAATGTACCAGTAGGATGGTCATCAGGGCCGAGTGGATTTGGTTATGGGGATAATGATGATAATACAATTATAGTTAAAACAATGTCAGTGTTTGTTAGAAAATCCTTTCAATTGGATTTGCCTGAGTCTGTTTCCAAATTATTATTTCACTTAGACTATGATGATGGATATGTGGCCTATTTAAATGGTGTAGAGTTTTCCAGAAGAAATATGGGTACGCCAAATTCCCAAGTACAATACAATAGTGCGGCTACGGCGTTACATGAGGCGGAGATTAAGTCTGGCGGATTTCCAGAACCGATTTGGATTGATTTAGATAAATTTCCACTTTTAAGTGGAGAGAATATCCTTGCGATTCAAGTCCACAATTATAACGAGGGATCATCGGATTTGTCGTGCATTCCATTTTTAACAGCTGGGTATAATACTGAAAAAGAAAATTCTCGATCCCCAGATATCAGGATATATCTGCCAGTTACATATCTTCATACCAATTTCAAAATTGAATCAAAGGGTGAAACAATTATATTAAGCGACACTCTTGGTGAAATCATTGATTCAGTTAGTACGGGTGAAATTCCAACAAATAAATCAAAAGGGAGACTTAAAGAATCTTCAAACTGGGCCCTTTTTGACAACCCAACGCCAGGACTTACTAATGATCAAGTAGGCTATATAGGCTTTTTATCAAAACCGGCTTTTTCAAGTGAATCAGGTTTTTATTTTGGAACTAACACAATTAATCTCACGCATCAAGAGAATAATGTAAAAATATTTTATACCCTTGATGGGTCATTACCTACTCAAAATTCAAAATTATTTGATCAAACAATAACTATTGATAAGAATACTGTTGTACGATCTATTGCATATAAAGAAGGTTGGCTAAAATCAAAAGTGGCAACTCAGACTTACATATTTGATAATTCTTATGATTTACCCGTTGTTTTATTAAGTGCAGATCCTTCAGATTTTTTTAATCCAGATACAGGTATCTATGTAAAAGGACCAAATGCATCTTCAAGCTTTCCTCATTTTGGTGCAAATTTTTGGCAAGACTGGGAACGGGAGATCCATTTTGAATTGTTGGAAACGAATGGTCATTCATATAATGCTAATGGAGGGGTGAAAATATTCGGTGGATGGAGCAGGGGAAATGCGCAAAAATCTTTATCCATTTTTGCCCGAGGAAAATATGGCCCATCTAAATTTGATTATTCACTCTTTCCTGACTCAGATATTGATCAATATGAATCTTTCATACTAAGGAACGGCGGGAATGATTGGGAATCGACCATGCTCAGAGATGGATATACAACCACAATTCTAAATGGGGTGGATATCGATTTCCAAAAGTATCAACCTACAATTGTCTATTTTAATAGTGCATTTTGGGGAATCCATAATTTGAGGGAAAAAATTAGTGAACATTTTATTTCATCTCATCATGGATTATCCTTGGAGTATATTGATTTAGTTGAATTGAATGGAGATTATGAAAATAATGCACGCGCAAATCATGGAACTAAGTCTGATTATATAAATCTCATCGATTACGTAACAAAGAATGATTTAAGTGATTCAATAGTTTATAATGGGATAACTCAGTGGATTGATATCCAATCTTATATCAATTATCATATTGTCCAAATTTTTATTGATAATCGGGATTGGCCAGGAAACAATGTAAAAGTATGGCGTGATCATCGTATCAATGGAAAATGGCGGTGGATTTTATATGATACAGATTTTGGATTCGCATTCCCAACTTGGATGAAAAATCATCATCAGTTTAATACATTGAAATTTGCCACGGAGCCGAATGGAAACGGTTGGCCCAATCCCCCTTGGAGTACATTTTTACTAAGAAGATTATTTGAAAATAGTTCCTTTAAAAATCAGTTTATTAATACATATTCTGATTTTTTGAATTCTATTTTTAAACCATCATTTCTCAATGCAAAACTGGATTCTGTTCAAAATAATATTGCTTCTGTAATTTCAAGACATCAAGAAAAATGGGGGAACCTAAATAATTGGAATAATAAAGTTGATATTATTCGATCGTTTAATACCTCTCGACCATTATATGCAAAAATTCATTTGATAAATGAATTTGGCCTTTCGAGCCCGGAATCTATCCATGTGAGTTTTTCTCCTAAGGAATCAGGAAAAATAAAACTCAACACTCTAACGATTGAACAGGAATATTGGACGGGAGACTATTTTCCGGGTATTCCTATTTCAGTTCATGCAATACCAAATGAAGGGTTTCAGTTCATCGGATGGGAAACATACCCGGACTCTAGTGCATCAATGACGGTTGATATAAAAAATGGAAATCAATTAAAAGCAATTTTCCAACCTGTTGATTACAATCCATCTGACGTAGTTATTAATGAAATAAATTATAATTCACATGAAAATTATGATACTGGGGACTGGATCGAATTATTCAATTGGGGTAAGACGACAATTAATTTAACAAATTGGGAAGTTAAAGATGACAATGATGAAAATCGGTTTGTAATACCTAGTGGAACAACGATCGAACCAAATCAATTCATCATTATAGCAAATAACTCTGAAAAATTAACCAATCATTTTTCACAATTAAGTTCCTTATACGGACCAATGGGTTTTGGTCTAAGTGGAGATGGTGATGCAGTTAGGTTATATGATAGTCGTGGCGCAATCATTGATTCAGTGATGTATGATGATAAAAGTCCATGGCCTACAGAAGCGGATGGCGATGGCCCCACACTAGAATTATCTCATCCGAGTTTACAAAACTGGATGGCATCAGCTTGGGGTGCTTCCACAGGTTATGGGACACCTGGGGAGATGAACAGTAACTTCAATTCACTGAGTATAGATACAGAAAACTCAATCCCGGGGAAAATAAACTTATTACCGGCTTATCCCAATCCTTTCAATGGTAATATTACAATTCCCTATGTTTTGAATGAATCTGAATCAGTCTCGATTACCATTACAAATGTTTTAGGTCGATTTGTTAAAGAGTTCCCTATTCAAAATCTAGAAAAAGGGCATTATCGCATTAATTGGAACGGTATAGATGATAATGGTGTCCATGTCAGTTCAGGAGTCTATTTTATCATTTTTAATTCTGGCCATAAAACCAAATTTCAAAAAATTCTATTTTTAAAATAATGATGGATCCGGGAATCCTATATCTATTAGCCCTGTTTTTCCCTTGATGCGATGAAGCAAACTCCCTTGATTCTAATGGAGAAATATTCTAATCCTGCCAAACCAAAAATTTAAATTCTATAACATAGGAATATTTGAATCCAACCAGGTTAAGCGTTGGGTTAACCAGGTTCTCAAATACTCCACTTCGGATTCATAGGTCGTGCCCACGAATGCATTGGGCCATATCCATAGACCCAATACTGGCCACCTTTCGAAATTCTTTTTTATAGCTCCTGTTGATTCAAGTTCTGAGACCAGTAAATCAATTTTACCAAAAATCTCTTTATCTGATAATTGATCCGCTCTTAATTCTGACCATCTTGATTTGAGTTTATTAATAAAGTAAGGATCTTCCAATAACCGCCCCCACCAAAAGGGAACCAACCAAAAATCATTCGGGCAATATTCATTATATTTATAAATCCAATTATCTACATCATTGCCCCGGCAATAATTCACGTTTCCAAATGCAATGTTAAAATCCCAAATAGGTCCCATTTTTAATTTGCCACCTCTATCCTTATGCATGAATGTGCTGAGGCGATAGGCATCGGGGTTATGACTTAGTTCATTCAAAATAAAAAAATCTACAAAGCTATCTTCATCTATGTATTTCCGGTATCCAACATCTGGATCTGTAAAGTTTTCAGACAGAAGTGTATTTTCGAAAGCATCAATATAAGATTGGATGTAAGATTTTTGCTGTGGAGAAATATCATCTGGGTCGGGAGTGTCGTATAAAAAATAAATCTTTTTATCTTTACCTTTTTCCCTATAGGGATCGTATTGAGATGCAAAAGATATTTTTTCACTATAATTACCGTGATTTGTGCTTTCTCCCGTTGTTTTATCAATTTTAATTATATAACCACCTGTTATTTCACCAGACTGATTATCATTGGGCATCAATTTTTTTATATCGACCCGATTTTTATCCCGTTTAATCTTTTCCATCAATAAATAGGTGCCTAAAAAATCGCTATTAAGGGTCAGTTCAAAAAACTGCGTTCTTGTGGCATATTGGCCAATCGAATTTGATAAATAATAAATGAGGGTATTTCGAATCAAACTTTTATCACTATAAGGGCCCTGTAAAATCCAATCTTCTTCAGGAGGGAAACCGGCTAAATCTACATCCATATCGTTTCCATCTTGATCCCAGATTTCCATACCATATGACTTTTTATCAAAAAAGATCTGGGATGTTGACCCGCGATATTCAATGCCAATAGAACCATTATAAAGCGTATCACTAATATCTCTAACGACAAGAGTTGCTGGAATTTTGGGCTCATCCAGAATCTCTTTACCATCCGTATCAATTATAAATTGAAGCAGGGTTGGGTTCAATTGTGGATCCTCTTCATGTGGAAGTTGAGAGTCAGTTTTGTCGCAGGAAATAAAAACAATAAAGAAGGATAGGATATATAATTGATATACTACCTTATTAAGATGGTGAGTCATAAAAATTTTCAAAGTTTCACATCTTTTAATATCAATTTGAATTCCGAAAGGATTGATGCTGTGACTCCCCAGACTTTTCGTCCTTCAAAGTTATAAAAGGGAACTATAGCCTTCTGTCCTCGAATTTCCCAATTTTCTGACTGAAATATTTGGTCATCTAATAGAGTTGGAAGAGATACTGTAAATAATTTATTCACTTCATCAATCTGAATATTTGTAGAGGGTTCTTTATTACACCACCCAATAAAAGGATGGACCATAAATCCGGTTACCTGTGTATAAAATGGCGTGAGACCGCCTACCAATTGTATTATATGTCTATCAATACCAATTTCTTCTTCTGTTTCACGGATCGCCGTTTCATGGAGTTGTTCTTCTTTTTCCCATGCGCCGCCAGGGAGTGATATTTGGCCTTTATGATGCTCAACAGCATCAGATCTTTTGGTCAGAAAAAAACAAATATTATCCTGTTTAGGGGATAAAAGAATTAATACTGCTGCAGGGATAGCTGTCGCAATTGAATTTGGGAAAGTAATGGGTAAATCCGTTTGAACCTGGGCCATTCTGTGTGCTGCTTCTCCAGGTAACGGTAATGCCAGGCGATGGGTTAAAGATTCGATTAATGGTTCAATCCCCGAAAACATAGGTCGAAAAGTTATTTCTTTTTTAAGAAATCTCCCGCAGGTTTATCCTCTATTATGGCTTACAAACATATCATTTGGGATTGGAACGGTACATTACTCAATGACAGGCATTTTGGTATCAATATTCTGAACGGTGTCTTGCGGCGACGAAATATGAAAGAAATGACTGAAGAGTGGTTCCTGGAC
>Ga0208568_1000390_pt1 | contig 16939 bp, 20 predicted proteins | sample DeeseametaMP2969_FD_184165 | JGI IMG/M metagenome (GOLD analysis project Ga0208568, IMG submission 184165) | Marine microbial communities from the Deep Atlantic Ocean - MP2969 (SPAdes) | ecosystem: Environmental > Aquatic > Marine > Oceanic | place: South of Funchal, North Atlantic Ocean... | reverse complement strand
CTATGTTGTCCGAAAAAGATTTCCCGTTAACTTTTTTAATCCAATATGGGCACGAAATATCTTGGGCTCTATATCCTGTAGAAATGAATAATTCTTGAAAGCCTTTTTTATAAATTTCTTCACTAAGAACTTCTCCTTTAAAGCCATCACCTAAATAGGAATCTATGTAAATGGGAGTTTTTAAGCTAAATTGGGAGGCAACACGTATAAAATCTTCCACAGAAAAAAATGTTTTTACATCTACTCCCAGCTTTTTGCCTTCTCTTCGCCAGTTCATGTGAATTAGATCATCATCGTCTATAAGAACAACCTGTTTACCTTCACACTGATTAAAAGTTATTGGCACAGTTAGGGCCATACTTTTGGGAAGAAAGAGTATCCCTCTCTCTTGAGCTGCTCTAGAAATTGAGACTTCTTCAAATCGAGCTGTCACCAATATTGAATTTTTATAAGCCCCGAGTTTTTTTATGCAATCAAGCCCAGTTATTTTTTCGCCGAGAAGCTCATAGTCCGACAGAAGTAAACAATCTTCAGAAATAGCGTCATAAGAAGACAAGAGCGCTTCAGCGGAGTAATAATGTTCTATTGGAATATTAAAGAGGGACAACCTCTTATTCCAAATATGATGGATGCTTTGATCATCATCTAAAACTATAATTTTACTTTTCCCAAAGATTTGAATACATTTAGGAAAGTTTAAAGGTGCCGGGACTAGTGGAATTTGGATACTCACGGTGGTTCTATCACCTGAAGCGACATCAATGCTTCCATTTATTGCTTCAACTTCAGTTTTTGCGTGAAAGAGCCCAAGGCCATTTCCGTTTAGCTTGGTCGTAAATCCTTTTTGAAATAAATTACCTTCTACTTCTGAAGAAATTCCTGGTCCAGTATCTTGAACCTTAATAATGGATTTAGAGCCTTCAACATCCAATGAAATTTCTATATCTCCCACATATGACATCGCTTCTGCCGAATTACTAATTAAATTAGAAATCACTCTTTTTAGGGTCTCTGGTCGCATTTCAACGAAACAAGCAAAAGCCTTTTCAGAAAAGTGAGATGTGATGTTTAAACTCAACTCCTGCCTATATTGCATTTTCTTTTCTAGAATAATTTGGTCTAAAAGAGAATATGTGTGAACAGACATAAAATGTTCTTTAGCTGTTGGCTTCCTCATTTTAAGAAGGTTATAGGCAATCTCTTCAATTCTGTTAATGGCGCCATTAATGCTGTATCTATCTTCCTCGGGAAGAGCTGAAAGTTCTTTCTTAGATGCCTTCAAGGCCTCTAGAGGCGAGCGAATATCGTGCGCGACTTGAGAAGAGATTTGAGCAATGACACGGTCTTTTTTTAGGCTAGGATACTCTTTAATTGTTTTTGACAGAATGCTTATCTCAAATAAAGAGGATGAATGAGCATAATCTTCAAGGTCGTCATTTTGAATCTTTGTGACCAGCTCGGCCAAAGGATGAATAATATCATCTTGAATAGTTTTAATTTGTTTTTTGAAGAAGAGGTATATAACTCCAATAAGCGCCAAAAGGCTAAAAAAAGACATCCACAGAAAAGGCAAAAAATAGTCATTAATAATGAGCGAAGGATAAGATGCCGTAAATTCGAAGCCTACTGTTTTGAACTCATTTTGGATAACTTTCTGAAATCTAGGTTTAAATGCATCAATCCAAAAATAAAAAAACGGCAATTCATACTTAGCCGTTTCGATCGTTATGTCTCTTGATTTAATGGACACATAGTCTAACATGTATTGCTTCTTTAATAGATCAAGGTGCTCATCAAGCGCTTCTGAATCTTTTAATACCAGGGAACTAAATATCTCCATTTGATTTAGATTTAAAAGCGTGTCAATTTTTCCATTTGTGGCCTTGATTCCCTGAGATAAATGAATTGCATTTATGACCGCAAACAACAACAAAAGGGCGCATAACATCCACAATATTTGCTTTAAAAAGAATTCTTTATATATATAGTTTTTAATATTTTTCATATATCCCTAAAGAAGACATCTCTATTTACACGATTATTTACAACCTTAACTTCCCCTGTAGTCCCTTTATAAGAAAATTGGCCTATTTTTTTATCACTTATGAAATCATTATTTTTTGAGTCAAGGAGGCTTAAAGCTTCAAAACTAAAAGCGGCGATATCGAGAGGATCACTATCATATTTATTTTTGTATTTTAGATAAAAGTCATTCTCTTTCACAATGTTTTTGCTTGTGTCATAAGAGGTTACTGAGAACAATATTTTTTTCTTCACTTTGTTCGGCAAAGTTTTAATAATTTTTGAATCGCTTCCCCAGCTATCTGCGCCGATAACTTTCGTTCCAATTTTTTTGAATGAAGATACCCAAGAACTTTCACCACATCATGCTCAAATACGGGAAGAAAGATAGCGCTGGCCTTTTTAAATTCATCATCCTTCATATTTGAGATTGTAGAGCTACGACCAATTCGGATTCCTTCCTCATAAATTAAGTTCAGATTATGCTTAACGCATGCTTCCCTAAAAAAGTTAGCCATTGATTTGCTATAGAGATTGTTTTTTCCATAAATCATAGCAACATCTTTTATGCCCCTTCTCTTGGCCTCAAGAACTACTTTTTCAGCTAATGCAGAGTTAAGAGAGCTTAAAAGTATTACATTTTCAGACTTTTTAAGGATTGCATCATCTGTCGCGGTGGGGGAAATAAGCAAAGAATCAGTTTCGTTTACAGCGGAAATCGCCGCATGTGTTTGCTCGGAAGTTCCCAACCCAATAAAATAACGGATACCTTTATCTTTATGATACTTCTTTATTAATCCATTGATATTGGCGATATTGTTTCCAATATCAATCTTAGAAAAGGAAAAGCAATTATTTAGCTTTAATTCCTTTGCAACCTCAATCCCTCTATTTATTTCTTTGCCATAAGAATAGGATGTTCTATAAGTAGTTGTTTTAAACTCACCAAGAATTCCTACCTTTAAACATTCAGAATAAAGACTTGTTGATACAATCCAAAATAAGAAAAAGTATTTCATAATGCTCTCAATAGATTAAATATACTGGCGCATTTTTTGGAGCTTGAATCCAGAAAGTCAACATACTCTTCACTGGGTCTACTTTCTAAAGTATCAGCAACTGTTTTTACGACACAAAAGGGGATAGAGTATTTTTTAGCCAGGTATCCAACGGAACAAGCTTCCATTTCCACCATTAGAGCTCCAGGGAATCTTTCTCTCATTTCCTTCTTTCTTTTAGGACTTGCATTAAACTCCGATCCGGAAAGAATGCCTCCCCTCCTCACTTGATAGCCTTCAGTCTCCAAATGCTCATGAATTAAGTCGCAAAAAGGTTTATCAGTGCTTATCTTAATATCGGGCCTTTCATTTGGAACAAGAGAAAGGTGCATTTCGCCACAGGCCATTTGTTCAATTTTGGAATCATAAGAACAAATGGCGTCATGCTGGACGATATATTCAGCGATACAGACATCGGAAAGTCCAAACCCTTCTTCAATTGATCCTCCCAAGCCTAGCAATATGATTAAATCAATTGGATATTTTTCTATCATCAAAGATAAAGCATGGGCCGCATTAATTGGTCCAATGCCAGATTTAACGATATGAATAGTTTGACCCTTTTCTGCATTGGAGTAGAGTTCCAGCTCTGCTTTGGAAAAAAAGGATTTTTTAAAAGACGCCTCTTTAAGAACATCCTTTAGCTCCTGATCCATTGCCGTTAATATAAGAATATTCTCGTAACTCATTTTAGGTTTCCTATATATTCATCAAGAGTGTTTAAGCTCTGATTAATATCGCTTTCTCGCTCAAGGTTTTTATTAAGCATCAGTAGTAGCTCTGGGTCTTTAATTTCTTCATCTTCTTTAATGAATTTTAAAACATTTAAAATATTGTGAATGTCTTTTTTTAAATCATGTTGAATATTATGAATATTTTCCATTTCCTCTTCCTATTGTTAACTCTTTATTCCTATTTTGTTTCAAAAAAGTAGATATATTTGAATGAGACGCTCCCATAGCCTTCGAAGCTTTTCTCATACTTCCTCCATTTCGTTTAATCATGGCCAAAGTCAGCTCTTTTTTCATATATGTTAAAAACTCCGTCAAACCAAACTCTTCAATAAGGTCAAGATGGCTATCAGAAAATAATTTATTTGAACCGACCAAATTATTTTTAATGTGATTTGGTAGAATATCTGGGGTTATTAATCTATTGCCATTAACAACCCAGTTTTCAACTAAATCTTGAATCTCGCGGGTGTTCCTAGGCCAAGCGTATTCATCAAGGATTTTCCTGGCCTCTTTCGTAATTAATATTTGGACTAGATGTTTTGATATAAAATAGTCAAAAAGAAGTCCTATATCTTCTTTTCTCTCTTTTAAAGATAATAGATTTATTTGGAAAGTGCTTATTCTTGCAAATAGATCCTCTCTAAACTTTCCAGCCCCAATAAGCTCTTCCATGTTTTCACATGTCGCAGATACAACCCGAAAGTTAGATTTCACAAGACGATTTGATCCAACCGGGAAGAATTCTTTTTCTTCAATTGCCTTTAAAAGAGTTTTCTGGGATTTAAGCGAAAGGGCATGTATTTCATCTAAAAAAACAATGCCATTATGGGCCTCCTCTAAAAGCCCGATTTTATCATTGTGGGCGCCTGTAAATGAACCTTTTGTATGTCCAAATAACTCACTCGCTATTAATTCATCCGTAAACTGCGAACAGTTCACTTCAATAAACTTTTCAGACTGGGATATTTCTTTAATTAGATGAGCTATAACCCTTTTTCCTGTTCCGGTCTCCCCGTTGATAAAGACTGGCTTATCCGAAATGGTAAGATTTTTAATTTTATAAATTTCTTCTACTTGCGCTTGGGATTTAGTTATAAAGGCTTTATTAATAAGGTTTTCAAATTCTAAATGCTTCTTGCTGTTAAAAAACCTTTGAATAACTTGAATTAGTTTCTCGTTATTAAACGGCTTTAAAAGATAGTCTTTTGCACCATTTTCAAAAGCGGAATGTAAAACATCTTCCCTTGATTCCCCAGAGACAACAATAGAATAAATATTAGCTGATTGAGCTTTTTTAATGAGGTTTAATCCCTCAAGTTCTCCATCAAGATTTAAATCAAAGAAAGAAACATCTATCTTCCTTTCAATCATGATCTGTTCGGCGTCAAAGGAATTTGATGCAGTTAAAACTTTTCCATAAGAACTCAGTAAACGCTTATTCGTTCGCAAGGTCAGTAAATCATCTTCAACAAGGAGAATGGTGGTTTCGTTTTCCATGAAGCGAAATAAACCAGATTCATTTATTTATGGCAAATTTATTCTCAAATTCAACAAAATGTTATCAAATTCAAACCATAAATATAAAAGGCCGTAGTCCATTCCCCTTGCGGTTACCCAACAACCATTGCATCCATTTCCTTAAATTTTTCTTAATAATATAGAGACGTAGGAAGAAAGAGAGGATTAAAGCTCAAAAACTAAAAAAAAAGCGAAATCTGGAATAGATGACTCACTGGCCCAAAAAAAACGCTCAATTTTAATTGCACAAAACTTTATCGAAGAAATTGAAGACGTAGCTCTTGTCCACCAACTGCTTATAAGCAAATTAAGGACAAAAAATAACCCTGAAAACACTGAGATTAATTTAAGCTCGCCATTTTATAAAAAGTCTTCAATCCGTTTAGTCGAGGGGGTAAATGAAGTTGATCCAGAGATAGATGAACTCAACAAAATCCTAATACTATATGCTCCTATTATTGAAAGTGAAACAACTGAACAAAAAGAGCAAAGAAAATTAAACTTAAAGAAAGAGTTTCTGCCCGTTATAGCGAGCATGAATACTGCTGTGTCCAAGGAACTTTTCAATTGGTTTGTTTCAACAGCAGACCCTGAATCAATAGAAAAGTTCATCTCAGAATTATCTAATTTAAAAAAAGAAAAAAATGAGTAGTTCAAACAAAAAGCTTAGAATCTTACTGGCAGAAGATAATATCGCTCTTGGGGAACTATTTAAAGAATATCTTTCGTTAGAGGGACATGATGCAATTCTCTTTAAGGATGGCGCTTCAGTATTAAAGTTTTTGAAATTAGAAAGAGGAAAAGCTAATTTTGATTATGCCTTTATTGACTTTAATATGCCACAAATGAAAGGAGATGAGGTGATTGAAAAAATATTTGATGAACACTCAAGCCTTTTTCGAAAAGTCATATTATTCACGAGCATGCTTCCAACTGATCCAGAAATTTTAAACATCCTAACTAAGATGAGAGGAAACCCAAGGTTTATTTACATGTTAAAGTCACTTCCAAACTTACAACATTTTTTAGCCGATGCTTTCTAAGAAGTCTCCCCACTGCTAACGAACAAACTTTAAAGGATGCAACTCCATAAACAACATGCAATAAAAGAATCATAAGGAACACTAGCCAGTTCTCTTATCGATAACATTCCTGTTCTCCATTTTATAACGACAACTTTCTCCTTCTCACTACAACCCATTGGGATCACATCACTTTGCATTTTTTTATCATTGGCGCAGTTCTTGACTTATAAGAGTGCAAGCGAGGTAAAAATGGAAACATATATTAAAATTTCAAACTTTCAAATCCCCGAAGACCTACTACCTCTGTACAAAGAGGTTTCGAAGGAATTTGAGATTAAAGTTTGTGATGCAGTCAAAACAGGAGGGAAAAATGAATTGGCTAAAAAGGATTATTAGAAATTCAATTGTTCATGAAAGGTATTTAAAGGATGCGGTAGATAGTGAAGAGTATTTAAGAACTTGCCACCCTACTCACTACAATTTTTTACAAAGATATTTCTAGGAGGAAGAGTGAACAAGACACATTCAAGAGTCAAAGAAGAACTAATGGACTTATTCGGAACAATAAGTGTTGATGAAATCATAGCTAATGAAGGACTAACGTCAATTATCACTGATATATCAAAAACCCTTAAGAATGTTTCAATACTAGATCATTACCAATACTAGGAGGAGAAAAATGAACCGTTCTTTAACGAAAGAATTAAAAATCAAAGTTGAAATACTTGAAAGAGCCCTTTCTGAGAAAGAAAGGGCGCGGCCTGCAATTCGTAAAAAAATTCAAAAGATTAAAAAGCAACTCTTAATACTACCTTATTTACAACCGGAGCTATAATGCATTATTTTATAATATTTAGTCTCACTCTCGTTTCGGCCTGTTCGTTTCAAAGTAAACCTGATGATGGAGACAATAAGGTGAAAAGTCATCGAGGACTAGGCGCAGGTCAACTTAAGAAAATGGACTCGGACGGGGATATGATTAATGACTTTCAGGAGCAAGAGCTTGGGCTTGATCGTTTCATAGCCAATCTGCCACAGATAAAGGTTAATTTTCTTCAAAATTACAATATCGGCTTTAGGTTTGAAGATGAAACTGAATTTAATATTGATACAGCTATAAGGCGAACAAACCCTGATTTTAAATACAGAGTTGGAGATTTATTTCTTAAAAAGAACAGCCTTAACAGCGCTGCAAGAATTGGCCGATTTTCAGGCGTTTCTTGGGGGGATGTAAAGCAAAAAGATTTTTCGTGGGTTAGCTATCCTGAGGTTGATAAAGAATTCTATCACTCCAAAGTCAAAGAGTACCAGGCCCATTCATCAAAAGAACTGAAAAACATTGAAATTGAGCTTGAGAACTCTATCAAGCTGGTTGAATCGGGGGTTTACAATTCGATCGAGCAATTAGAGCTAAATTTTTATTACTACAGCTATGAGAAAGAAACATATGTACAACTACACACTCAAAAGCTTGATCGAACATTCCATGCTGGGATCAGAGAGAACTTTCATATTTCAATTCTAAATCCTCCAAAAGAACTCCTAGAAGACAATTATCTTCGCCGAGGGGAGTTTATAATTTCAGAGGTGAAAGATTTTTACATTCCTGATCTTGGTGTTAAACATTCAACTCTTCTTAAATCAGTCAAGAACAAGTCAATTCCTGTCTATAGAACAACGCCGTTTGAAAATGAAATCAATTATGTTGCGATCTCAGATAAAGGAGAGAGGTTTGTCGACATAATGGAGAAGTTGTTCGCCGATAAGTTCACAATTAGTGAAGATCAGCTCTTTAGGCTCGAACAGTTTGAAAATAACTTACAGGAATTCAAATATCTTCATGAGCTAAGAGGAGCAGATAAGGAAGGCCGCTGGTTTGTTATGACCAATAAACTTAAAAGGCATTATCTTAAACATGCCTTTACGCAATCAGACAGCATTACCATTTCATATATTACTGGGGATGAACTTTCCAAAAGACCAAGCGAGAAAATATCTTCTTCAGGAGAGAAAATCTATAGCGGAGAATCATTTCAAAATTATGCACTTGGAAATGTGTCTAATAACTCAATCATAAACTTTTCAGTTTACATTGACGGTTTAAAAGGAAAAGAGCTTAAAGCACAGCCTGGTTCATTCTCCTATCGTCCCCCAAATTGTAGAAACTGCACAGGAAACGATTGGAGTGTTAATGCGAATTTTACAGTTAATACTTTTAAAGAATTTGAAAAATCTTGGGAATTTGTGAACATTCAAGAGTTAAATAATTCTTTAGAGCTTCTTATCAATAACAATCCGCTCAATATGGCCGAGCTAGTAGAGGCCAATCATGCAACCTATGAGCTGAGGAATGATCAAAATGGACAGTATGTTTATTTTAAAGTCTCTAGTTTGCATAAACTCGATGTTATTGCTTCTGGAAGTGAAAATGTAGCAAGTTTAAAAATTTCACCTGTCACTATTGGCGTTGCGGGGAATGGACTGCAATTGGACAGTGTTGGGGGGCACAATATCGACAAGATCTATCATGGAGGGCTTATTGCCTTTCAAGAAGCCGGAAGAAGAAAAATACCAATTGCAGTTACTGGATGGAAGTTCGATCAATGGCAGAAGAGAGTTCCGTGGGGTGTAAGAGGCAGTGGATACACTCCCACTAAGGGTCAAAAAGAAAAGTATTGGGATGGAATGGTCGTTGATGTTGTTTCAACAATCACAAATCATTTTAACTAGGGGGAAAAATGCTTAAATTCTTAACCTTCTTTTATCTTTTACTGGGCGACAATGTTTGGGCAAGGAGCATAAAAGCAACCGCCGACAGGCTAGGAAGCGAGGCAAAGACTATTGGACTGTCCATTTCAATTATTGGACTTGCTGTTGCTGGAATTATGCTAGCCATGGGCAAGCAAGATGCAGGAGCTAAAATAACCCAGGCCTTGCTTGGCTGCCTAGTTATCGTCATGTCTTCTAATATTGCGGGCTTTATTAAGGGAGTTGCTTAATGAAAAAGTTTCCAAAGTTTTTGAGGCAAAGACCAACTTTTTTGGGACTTGAGCTACTAGACCTGGTTGTTTTATTGCTGTTGGTAAATGCAGGACAAGCAATAGGCCTAGCTCCCACTTTTGTGATTGGTTTAAGTTTAGGAATGATTTTTTCGTATAAATTGGTGCTGAAAAATTTCGATTTAGTTGGGTTCTTCCTAAGCTCAAAAACAAAGTCCTTGTCATGGATTGATGAGGTCAAGGAGAGAGGATTATGAACTTTCCCCTCTTTAGCATTGATAAAAACAAGCTTGTCTCCCTCACAGGGGAGACGAGCTTTCTTTTTAAGCTAACGCCTCCAGATTTAGAGCAAATGGAGAACAAGGATCATAGTTTTGAAGACCTTGAAAAGGCCTTAATTCATAATGAATCAAACTGGATGAAACTTTATTCTTTAGATGACAAATTTTGGCTTAATGGGCAACACCCACCAGAACTTACTCTCGCTGAAGTGAAGGACGAGAAAAAGCCTCTAAGTTTGTTATTTTCTGGTCTTGATTCAAATATTGAATTTTTTGAAGATTATTTTGTCTACAACGGGATGTTTCATAGAATTTTATCTTTAAAGGATTTTTTGCCGCAAATAAATGTGAACGATCTGGAAGGAATAGATTTTTGTTTAAATTTAAAACGATTAAAGGCGCATGATGCGAAGAAAAAGCTTAGTTTAAAGAGAAAATTGCATTATTCATCCCTATTTAAAGGAATTAGAGATATTGAGTCTGAAAATGCCTATTCCGAAACTGAAGACCTTTTAGAGAATGTCGTTAGAGGCGACGAATCCTTATTTATAGCTGAACTCTTTTTTATCCAAAAAGCGCAAACAAAAGCTGAACTAGACGATAAAACAGAAATTCTACTTGAATATATAAAATCTCTATCTGGAAAGGCTTTTATTGAGGCCAGAGGGCTTCAATATTTCTTTTGCTCGATAGTGCCTGGGGTTGAGCCAAGCTTTAAGCGGGCGCAGCTATGCCCTTCAGGCTACCTCTCGGAACTGATTCCCTTCCATGCCGACAGACTTATGGGAGAGGGAATTAAGCTTAACGCAAGATCGAATAATACCATTTATTTTGATTTGTTTGAGAAAAGCAGCCCGAACTTCAATGCTCTGATCACTGGAAGTTCAGGCCAGGGCAAGTCGATGATTGCTAACAAGCTCATTAAAGAGAATCTAGCGCAAAGCGCAAAGGGCATGATCCTTGATCTTGGAAACTCTTTTAAAAAGAATGTCATGTTTCATGATGGAGTTATTTTTAGCGAAAAGATCAATCCCTTGCAGTTTAATAATCCCATGTACCTAAAAGAATTTGTAAAGGCAGTCCTTGGAGGAGGTCTCTCAAGAAAAGAAGAAGGTAAACTCTATGAAGTAATTAAGTCTTTTGATTTAAGAAATCTAGGAATGGATGGCTTCATTTTAAGGCTGGAAAAAGAGTTTGAAGATATACGCTATTATTTCTCTGAATTTGAAATGTTCTTTACAGATGAAACATTGGAATTAAATGATCTAAGCTACTGCGATCTAACCAACTACCCGGAAAGCTTTAAATCACCATTAATGATTTATCTTATTGAATATTTCAAACAACTCCAAGGGCAAAAAATATTTGTTTTTGATGAGTGTTGGGGACTTTTAAAGAATAACGCTGACTATGTGGCTGAATGCTTTCGTACCTTTAGAAAGCATGATGCAAGCGCAATTGCGATATCTCAAAATATGGATGATTTTTCAAAGACTCAACTGGGACGAGTCATTATTCAAAATACTTATTATAAATTCCTATTTGCACAACATCTGAGGGATTCAGAATATTTAACAGATTATCAAAAGGAGCTATTGGCCTCTGTTCATTCAGAAAAGGGGAAATTTTCGGAGTTTTTGCTTGTAAATGAAGATTTTCAAAAAGTTTGTCGTTTCCATAGTTCCCCTTTGGAGTATGAGCTTTTCCATTCTTCTAAAGATGAATTAATTCATTTTGACCATTATATGGAAGAAAATGGGAAATATTTAAGCTTTAAAGAGGCAATAATTAATTTTACAAAAATAAAATATCCGAGGTGGGAGTTATGAAAAAGAAATTTGTCGCTCTATGCATATCTTTTGCAATTAGTCCTCATTCCTATGCCGTCTTTGGTCAAGACACCGCTCTTTTGGTGGAGCTTGTGACCACCACCGCTAGCCAGCTAAATGAAATGGAAAAGCTTGTTTCCAATTCAGAAAAGTACACAAGGCAAATGCAAAAATATAACGAGCTTTTTGAAGATGAGTACTTCAGAGCGCAAAGAGTTCTCTTTATAGCAGAGTCTCTAGCCGCCAAGAAGGAGGCCAACGACTTAGGAGAGCTTAATTGGGCAATAAAGGAGCTTAAGTATTCCATGAGTGAAGTACAGGGTCTGATGCGGGAGTATGCCCAAATTAAAAATGATGAAGATAAGACTAAGAATTCAGTCAAAGTGGGGAAAAAAATCAATAAATCAAAGTCTAAAATTGCCAAGCATCAAGTTAAAAGCTCAGTGGAGGCTAAAACAAATAAGCGCACCAATCAGCTTGCCGCCCAAAATACGGCACTTATATATGAGCAAAGTGTAGATATGCATAATACCCAGTTGGAGATTCTCGAAAAACTATCTACTACCAACAGGCTTTTGGCAGAAGAGATGGAAGAAAAACGGTTTAAAGAGATTCAAAAAGAAAAAACTTATGGAGTGGAGCGATAATGGAAGCAAATATTATAAAAGACATGCTTTTAATTGAAGATCAGTCTGTGTTCAAACTCTATAGAGAAATGATGCAAATTGCTGGATATTTTTTAGCCCCAGTATTCACCATTGCCCTAATCATTGAATTCTTTGGCGAGATGAATTTTGGAAGTGTTGTTAAGAAGCTGGTTCTGATTTCGGTATTTATGGGGTGTTTTTATGCTTTGCATACCAGCGCAGTGAAGGTTTCACTTGCAACAGCCTCAAAAACCTTAAAACAGGTTAGCCCAAATAATTTTTTTATAAAGAAATGGCATCATGTGAAGGTTAAAACTAAAAAGAAAAAAGATTGGAGTTTTGCGGAGTCTTTTGCCATTCCAAATGTAAATGATTTAGTGGCAACAGGCTTTTATGTCCTTTCAAAAATATTCATTTGGCTTTTAAAGCTTATTTACTCCAGCGTCTACCATCTTACCTATATCTTTGCCGGAGTAACGGCAATTCTCTACTTTTTAGGTTGGACAAAAGACGCCATCAAGGGAACTTTTCAGGCCAGCCTTTGGTGTATGATTCTCCCGTTTGTTTTAGTGGCAATCTTGGCCCTTGTGGGCAATAGCATAGATGACAAGGCCCAACTCGGACAACTGGCCTTTCCTGAAATCGATAAAATTGTATGGCTGTTTGGAGTAACCCTGCTTCTCTTGATTAGCCCATTAATCACTTATGGAATGATTAAGGGCGATGGAATACATTCAGCAGGTTCAAAAATGGGGCAGATGATTGTTTCTTCTGGGACTAATGCCCTTGCCGCAATGCCATTTTTGATGAATTCATCGAAAAACATCACAAGGGGATTAAAACAATCAGGCACAAGTCTTTTTCGGGAGCCATCAATTAGAGAATTAATTCAAAAAGAAAGCTCTCCAGATGCCAAAAAATTGAAATTGCTGGATAAAAAAGGATCAATAAAAAGTCCATTAGAACAAGGAAAAAGCCTAGATCAACGGCTTACATCTGCGGGGTTATCTAAAGATGAAGCGAAATTTCTTGCAAAGGTATCAAATCCCCCTAATTCAGGTTGGAAGCATAAAAACAGTAACCAATCTCAAAACAACTTTGAGCCAAATTTTAACAAAGGACAAAAACATAACTTCAATCAAAATAGAGGCGAGAAGAATGCTGTTCCTAAAGCAAAAACTCATAAAGAAAAGTCTGAAGGACATAGATATAAAGTAAATTCAAGGAGCCCAAATATCTCTTCAGATTCATTTCGAGAAAAGAAAGAGAAACAACATCCTCGTCCTTACACAAACAAAAAGGGCCGAAATTCTGACGCAAATAAGAAAAGGAGAATTAAAAATGAACTTCGATAAATTTGAAGCAACATTTATGACAGAAAATAGAAAGCTGCGCGTAATGATGGGGATATCAATATTAATTTTTCTTGCACTTCTCTCTCTTATGATTTTTGAGAAGAAGTACTTTATTTATCAAGGTCATGAGATTTTTGAGGAAAGGATTCTTTCAGAAAAAGTATGTTTAGAGGGATTTCAAAGCATCATAGGTGGTTCACCCGACTCTTCAGTTGTGGCAGATGGAATTATTTCTCTTTTAAAGAGCGATCCTTTCGAGCTGACAATCAACAAAGTTTTAAAGCTTGAATCTGTGGAGAAAAACTTTTGTAAGATCGTTATTGAATCAGAGAAAAAGCTTATGGCTTTTAAAATTGGGCTGTCTGAGGATGATTCAAACCCCTTTTTCTATAAAGTACTGTCAATTGATGAATTAGCCTTAAAGGAGTAAAAATGACTTTTTATATTTTAATGAATCAAATTACCACACTGTTTTTGAGTTTAAACCTCTTAACAACCCTCTCCTTTGATAGCGAGATTGTTAGTTACCTCTATGGCGGTTCAAAAGAAGATGTGTTCTTTAGTGTGACTAATAATAACAAAACATTGGCAATTAAACCAAAGTCTGATGGAGAGCTTTCAAACCTTTTGGTGATAACTAAGCAAAGAAAATTTTACTTTGACCTCTCCATGAGTCAAAAGCGACCTCACCAATTTATTGAAGTTAAAAGTGGTTCAATTAATCATGCATTTAAGAAAAATATAGAAACAAAAGATTTTGAGATATTGGAAGGATCTTCTTCCCTTCTATTTATTAATAAAAGAGATAGACCTATCGAGTTAAATAACCAAAGAGTTAAAGACAAAGTTTATATTTCAAAAGGAGTGCCTTTAATTTTAGAAGGTAATCGAATTCTAAACTAAAAGACAGGAAACATTATGAAAGAATTAAGCGCAATTTTAATTGTAATGGCAGTTTCTTGGCAAATTTTTGCCTCTGAAGCAAGAATTACAAGACTTAAACCACAGAAAGTTGAAAGTAAAACAACTAAACCAAGGGGGAATGATGCCAAAATTTTATCGAAAATGCTCGAAAGGAACAAAAGGATTGAAAAACTTCTTAAAAACAAAAGTGCTGCGCCAGTCATTTGGGACCAAAGGGAAAAGATTCTTACGGGAAAAGTCTTCCGTGGTACTCTTCTAAACTCAATTGTTTCCACCAATTTGAAAAGCCCTGTTTTGGTTAAGGCCCACAGGCATCAAGGGCTTCCACCTGGAACAAAGTTCTCCTGTCTGGCCGTCACGAAACATAAAAGAGTTCATAGCCTGTGTAATAGATTAATCACAACTAACAAAGAAATGTCGATTAACGCTCAGGTTTTGAATTTGGATGGTTCGGCGGGGCTTATAGGTGAATATGAAGATGGAAAGGAAGATTTAATTGCAGGGGCAGTTATGAGCGACTTTGCCCAGGGAGTTCTCTCAGCATCCAAGACCAGGATTACAACTCAAATCGGGCAAGTGGAGGATGCCAGTTTGAGAAACAAGATTTTGGAGGGGCTTATTCAATCTGGGGAGACCACTACCGATGTTTTGCTTTCAGATATGAAAGATGCAGAACCTGTTGTGACCGTTCAAGCGGGAACAGAAGTTTTGATTTATTTTCAGGAGGCAGTGCATGAACTTTAAAATATTACTTCTACTGTTTATTTTTGCTTCTTGTTCAAGTCTTAAACGCACACTTATCACATCTGCAGCAACGGGAGCTTTAGTGGGGGCCAGCGGTGGCGCAACCTTCTCTCCAGATGATGAGAGCAGAGCTAAGAACGCTTATCTTTTTGGACTACTTGGAGCAGCGGCAGGAGTTGGGCTTGGATATCTTTTTTTTGATGACCCAGAAAAGAAAAAAGTTCAAACACCTATGATTCTTGATGGAGAAGTCGAAAGCCACAAGGAAGTGCCCCTCTTTGATTTTTCACCAGAGTTAAAGGATGTAAGACCAGAAGTCACTTTTAAGCCGGTGAAAAAGTACGAAGTGCCAATGGAAAAGCTTCCAAAGGAATTGGAGGGAAAAGTTAAGAAGCAATACATTATCGAGTATGAAGCGCAGGCAAGGACAATTAACTTAGGAAACCGGACTATTGAAATTAGTCCATTCAAAGCATTGGAGCATGTTTATGAAAAGTAAAAAGTCGAATGATCTAGATTTATTTCAACCCGTTGTGGAAATCTTTCACGAGCTTTGCATGATGGTTTTTACTCTGGTTGTCGAGGTAGCAAAATTTGGATGGCGCAAAGCCACTAATAAAGCCCCCCCACTACAAAAGATTGAAAGGAAGGCCTTGCAAAGCAAGAGGGAGACAAAAAATGAAGATTCACTTGGGATTGATACAAAAACAAGAAAGGATATCAAACTCTCTGAAATTGATTTTAAAAAGCACTCCTTTATCGTTGGAGCTAGCGGTTTTGGGAAAACAAACCTTATAAGTCTTCTCCAAGAAAACTCTCTTAAGGAAAACAAGCCAATAGTTTTCTTTGACCCCAAGGGCGACCTTGAGGCCCTAAACACATTTAAGAGGTTGTGTGAAAAGAAGAATAGGCCTTGTTATATTTTCTCGGAGCATTATAAAGATTCAATCTCTCTCAATCCTGTATTCGAAGGGACGGTGAATCAGGTAAGTGATCGCATTATGCGCTCTTTTGATTGGTCTGAGCAGTATTATAAGGATGCCAGCCGAAGAAGCCTGAGTGAAGCTTTGAAAAAAATTAAAAAGGATGGAAAGGAATTTAATCTCAAAACAATCTATGACTACCTATGCCAAATGGAGAACAAAGAGAACTTAGGGCTAATTGTAAAACTTCAAAGCATTGTGGAAAGTGACTTCGGAAAGATTTTAAGTGAAGACAAGGGAATGACTTTTTCTCAAATAAGGGAAGAGAGAGCTTGTCTTTACATCGGTCTTTCAACTCAAGGTTATGGAGACACTGCCGTAGGGATTGGAAAGCTCTTTTTAAACGAGCTTCTTTATCATTCTTACAAAAGCTTAAGTGAGCACAATGAGGAGTCCACCGCTAAAAAGAACCCTATCAGCATTTATTTTGACGAGTTTGGAGCCTTAGTTAGTCCTGAGTTTATTGAGCTTCAAAATAAATGTAGAGGAGCTGGAATGGAATTGACCATTGCTGTTCAAACCGCTTCAGACATTGATCGAGTTAATCCAGACCTTACAAAACAGGTAATCGAAAATGTGGGGAATATGTTTGTCTTAAAGCAAAGACTAGATGCGTCTGCCTCATTTTTTTCGGAAGCTATCGGGACGATTCTCTCCAAAAAGAAGACATTTGTAACAGAGAATGGAGAAGAGCAAGCAAAGGGCACTGTTAGGGAAGTTAATGAGCTGCTGGTCCATCCAGACATCATTAAGAACCTAAGAGTGGGCCAATGTGTCCTCTTAAGACAAGCTCCCTCGCAAATAAGTTTGATTAACCTTC
>Ga0208568_1000380_pt1 | contig 17161 bp, 19 predicted proteins | sample DeeseametaMP2969_FD_184165 | JGI IMG/M metagenome (GOLD analysis project Ga0208568, IMG submission 184165) | Marine microbial communities from the Deep Atlantic Ocean - MP2969 (SPAdes) | ecosystem: Environmental > Aquatic > Marine > Oceanic | place: South of Funchal, North Atlantic Ocean... | reverse complement strand
GCAAGATAACTATTAATATTTTTTTTCATTGGTATATTTATATATATAATGTCAAATCAAAATAAAATACTTGTATTTACAGCAACATATAATGAAAAAGATAATATCGGAGAATTAATATATTCTATAACTCAAAACTGTTCTGATGCAGATATTCTAATAATTGACGATAATTCACCTGATAAAACTTATGAAACAATCCAAGAAATACAAAAACAATTTAAAAATATTTTTTTAATTAAAAGACATTCAAAATTGGGCTTAGATATCGCTCATAAAAAAGCTTATGATTATGCGGTTGAAAATAATTATGACTATTTAATCACTATGGACGCAGATTTTTCTCACGATCCAAAAGAAATTAAAAATTTTATTTATTACTTAGAAAAATTTCCATTTGTAATTGGCTCAAGATATATCGAAGGAGGAAAATGTTTAATGAGAGGAAGAAGATTAATATTTAGTGAATATGGGAATAAATTAATTAAATTTTTTTTAAATATAAATTGTAATGAATTTACAACCTCATATAGAGGATTTAATTTAAACAAGCTTCATAACTTTAATTTAAATTTAGTTCAAAATAAGGGTTATAGTTTTTTTATGGGCACATTGTACGAAATAGCTAAAAAAGGTTTTGAAATAAAAGAAATTCCAATTATTTTTCGCGACAGATCTAAAGGACAGTCAAAAATTCCAAAAATAGAAATTTTTAGAACTTTAATAAATTTATTTATTTTATTTTTAAAAAAAAAGATTAAAAGGTAAATGGTGCCGCCGAGGAGAATCAAACTCCTGACTGACGATTACCAATCGCCTGTTTTATCACTAGAACTACAGCGGCAACTAAACTGATACTAGAGTATTAATATAAATTACTCAAAATATTGCCATATTACAATTTTAGTTTATAACATTGCTAACTCTTTTTGATGCTATGAAAATTTTTACTAAAATGATCCTTGATAATAATAATAATGTTATAGAAGAAGATTATTATAATTATTTTGGTCCGATTTCTTATTGTGGAATCCATTACAATTTTAAATCAACTCGCGGGGCGAAGGCAATGGCAAAAAAGGCTAAACGAGAAAAAAAGCTTGCTGACAAAAGAACAAAAAAACAAGCTAAAGCGGAAGGCAAGAGCATTAAAAAAGAAGAAGAAGATAAGACAATCCCCATTGACCACACTATCACTTTGGAAGATTTGACCCAACCAGACAAAAAATAATGGACAAAAAGCCAAAGCAAATCAAGCTAGAAGAAGCTTTGAAAAAAAATTTAAAAAAAAGAAAAATTTTCCAAAAAAAATTAAATAATAATAAAAAAAAATAAGATGATTTTAAACGATAAACAAATTAGAAAATTAGTTGAAGAGGAAGATATGATCAATCCTTTTGTAGATAAACTAGTCCACAAAGGTATAAGCCATGGACTTGGAACCTTTGGGTACGATATCCGGTGCGGAGATGAATTCAAAATTTTTAGTAATGCAAAATCTGCGATTATCGACCCATTAAATTTTACTGAAGATAGTTTTATAACAGTTAAAGGTGAACCATTTATTCTAGTACCGCCAAACTCTTTTGCTTTAGCCGCAAGTATGGAATATTTTAAAATGCCAAGACGTGTAACAGGGTTGGTTACAGGTAAATCCTCATATTGCCGTTCGGGTCTCGGGACGCCTTCGACTGTCCTTGAAGGCGGCTGGACTGGCAACTTAGTGATGGAATTCGCAAATCATTCGAATTTGCCAATAAAACTTTATGCAAACAGTGGGGCAGCCCAAGTGTTATTTTTTTTGGGGGAGGAACCCAAAATATCATATGCAGAAGGTCAACGAAAGTATCAAGGACAAGTTGGAATAACGCTCGCAAAGTCAAAGTAAAATTGTATGCAGAAATATATTATTAAAGGCTCCAATAAAGGTGTCAGGGGCTCAGTTGATATTAGTGGTGCAAAAAACTCTTGTTTACCCTTAATGGCATCATCAATTTTATTTGAAGATACTGTCACAATTAAAAATGTTCCATTTGTTAAAGATGTCATAACTATGTGTAATCTTTTAGAAGCATTAGGATCAAAAGTTCAAATTTCTGAAAAGAACAAAATAATTAAGATAACAAACAAAAAAAAACATAAATTAATTATACCATATAGGTTAATTTCGACGATGCGAGCAGGTGTTTTAGCGATGGGTCCCTTGTTAGCTCGATATAAATCATGCCGCTCAGCAATGAGTGGTGGATGTGCCTTGGGTCCCAGACCAATAAATTTTCATTTAAACGGTTTTAAAAAACTGGGAGCTAACTTTAATATAAATAAAGGATACATAAATATTTCAGCTAAAAAAGGTCTTAAGGGAAATGAATTCAAATTTCCCAAAGTGAGTGTTACTGGTACATCAAATTTAATTATGGCATCTGTTTTTACCAAAGGTAAACCCACGACCCTTAAAAACATATCCATTGAGCCAGAGGTTTTAGATTTGATAAATTTTTTAAATAAATCTGGATCCAAAATACATTTTATAGGAAAAAGAACAATTAAAATTAATGGCGTAAATAAACTCAAGGGCATTTCTCATGAAATTATTGGAGATAGAATTGAAGCTTTCTCATATTTGTCAACTGCAGTGATGACAAGAGGAAAAATTAAGGTAAATAAAATTAATCCAAAATATTTAACTTCAGAGTTACAGGTTTTAAAAAAGATGGGGTGTGAAATAAAAATAAAAAATTCATCTATCGAACTGAATGCAAATAAAAGATTAAAACCTGTAAAAGTTAAAACATCACCCTATCCAGGTTTTGCTACAGACAACATGCCAATTTTGTTAGCCGTATTAACAAAAGTAAAAGGTAAAAGTATAATAAAAGAGCAAATATTTACAAATAGATATATGTCTGCCCCTGAATTAGTAAGACTAGGAGCTTCGATTAGCATTAAATCAAATAAGGCAACCATTATTGGAAAAGAAAAGTTATATGGAGCAGAATGTATTTCCTCTGATCTTCGTACTACATTTTCTATTATTCTCGGGGCGATAGGTGCCCAAGGAGAGTCAACTATCAATCGTGTGTTTCATGGATTAAGAGGATATGAAAAATTGGAAAATAAATTAAGGAAAATCGGCGTAAATATTAAAAGAGTTCCTTAATGGATAAAAAATATTTAAAAAAAATCATAGCTCAATCACCTTTAGATTTAAAAATGATCTCAGCTTGTTGTTCTGAAGCGAAGCTAAAATTAAGTGACATAAAATATTTGCCTAAAAACAAATTATTTCTTATCTCCATTGAAAGATTAAATAAAGAAATCGAAAATAAAAGTGAGAAAATCAATAGTATAATTAAATTTGAGTTTATAGAATCTTCAAAATCTAAAAATATAGACCAAAGTAACCAAGAAATAATTCTTGAATTGCTTGCGATAGACTTAGTTAAAAAAAACCAAAATTATGAAATAATCCTATTATTTTCTAATAATGCATTTATAACACTCAGTGCAGAAATAATCGAAGTTACCTTAGAGGACCAAAAAAAATAGATGATAAAAACATTTAATTATACTGGTAAAAATTCTATCTATAAGCTTGAAACTTATTTAAACAAAAGAAGATCAAGTAAATCAGTTAATACTTCAATTGTTAATAAAATTATAAGAGATGTTAAAAGAAATAAAAATAAAGCTGTCTTAAAATACGAAAAAAAGTTTAGTCAAAATAATCAACTTCAACCATCTAAAGAAAAAATAAATAAAGCAATTAAATCTTTAGATATTAAAGTTAAAAAAGCCATAGATTTTGCGTACAATAGAATTTACAAATTTCACTCAAAACAAAAAGTACAAAATTTATCATTCAAAGATAATTTAAACAATAAGTTAGAGTATAAACATGTGCCCATCCAATCAGTTGGAATATATGTGCCTGCAAATCTTCCCTCAACATTGTTAATGAATGCTATTCCTGCAAAAATTGCCAAAGTTAAAAGAATTGTTTTGGCCAATCCAAAACTAAATGGATCTTTAAATCCTGCAGTTTTATATGTTGCAAAAAAAACTGGTATCAAAGAAATTTTTAACATGGGTGGCGTGCAAGCAATTTCAAGTTTAGCCTATGTGCAAAAAGTAGATAAAATAGTGGGACCTGGAAATATATATGTAGCTAAAGCAAAACGGGAAGTTTTTGGTGATGTGGGTATTGAAAGTATGGTGGCAGGTCCAAGTGAAATTTGTGTAGTTGCAGATAAATATACAAATGCAAACGCCGTAGCAACTTCATTAGTTGGTCAAGCAGAACATGATATAAATTCACAGTGTATATTAATTACAAAAGATAAGAATTTAATTATTTCAGTAAAAAAACTAATTTCTAAAATTTTAAAAAGCTTACCAAGGAAAAAAATTGCTGAAAAAAGTTTAAAAAAAAATGGATTAATAATTAAGGTTTATAGCGATCAACAAATAGCAAATGTAATAAATGAAATTGCACCAGAGCATTTAGAATTAATCAATAAAAATAATAAAAAAATATTAGAAAAAATAAATAACGCAGGAAGTATTTGTATTGGTAAATATTCAGCTATGGCAGTGACAGATTATAACGTTGGTACCAATCATGTATTACCAACATATGGATCAGCTAAATTTTCTTCGGGTTTAAGTGTTAGCGAATTTTATAAAAAAATTAGCCACATAACATTATCAAAAAAAGGCATTGAAGTTATTGGCAAGAAAGCTATAACTCTTGCGGAGAATGAAGGTCTAAATGGACATGTACAAAGTATTAAATCTAGAATGAGGAGTAATTAGGTTTGGCAAAACAAGATACACTTGAGTTTAAAGGAAAAGTAATTGATTTACTTCCAAATGCAATGTTCCGTGTTGAATTAGAAAATGGACATATAGTAACAGCTCATACAGCAGGCAAGCTGAGAAAAAACAGAATTCGAGTTTTACAAGGGGGCTAGCCCCCGACTCTTTTGGGTTGGGGGCTAGTCACTCTTAAATAATTTGGAGATAATGTTACTGTAGTAGTTACTCCTTACGATTTAACAAAAGGAAGAATAATTTTTAGATTTTAAATAATGGGTCTCTGGTGTATGTGGTCGGCACAAAGGTCTGAAAAACCTTAGGTCGCAGTTCGATTCTGCGGGGACCCACCATTAAATAGGCTAATATTTTCTTTCATTTAACTTGCAATAAATATTAAAATCTACTAATTAGTTTCAAGCTAAAGTTTAGCTAAAGTTAAATAACAAAAGAGAGAGTAAAATGAGTCTAAAAGGAAAAGTAAAATGGTTTAATGGAAAAAAAGGTTACGGTTTCATTGAACGTGAAGATAAAGAAAAAGATGTATTCGTACATGCTTCAGCTGTAAGAGAAGCAGGTTTAAGATACTTAAACGAAGGCGACGAACTTACATTTGAAGTTGAAGACGGAGAAAAAGGTCCTTCCGCAGTAAAACTGCAAAAAACCTCTTAATTCTAATTCAATCATAATTGTATAGGGAATATCTACTAATCTTATTAGTATCTATATTCCTATACAATTACATGTTGCATAAGATTTTTAATTTGTTAAAAGTCTCGCAATGATAAAAAAAATAATATCTCTGAGATCAATACATAGACACCATTTTCATGCTGGCTAAAAGCTAGCTATTAATCATTTATAAAATTAATCAATTAATATAAAACAACAATAGGATGCACCGGTAGCTCAGTTGGTTAGAGCGCTAGTTTGTGGAACTAGATGTCGGCAGTTCGAGCCTGCCCCGGTGTACCAAAAAATGGCAAAAGAAAAAAAATTACAACCTAATTTACCTTTAGGCTTTACTGATAGATCAGGAAAAGAATTAAGTATTAAGGATAAATTAATAGGTATTATAAAACAGAATTTTGAGAGATTTGGTTTTTCACAATTAGAAACACCAAGTTTTGAGATATCAGAAAATATTGGAAAATTTCTTCCAGATGAAGGCAGACCTATGTCTGGAGTATTTGGATTTCAAGAAGAAAATAATAACTGGATGTCGTTGAGATATGATCTAACAGCTCCTCTAGCAAGATATGTGTCAAAAAATTCTAATGAAATTAGCAATCCTTTTAAAAGATATCAGATAGGTACAGTTTGGAGAAATGAAAAGCCTGGGCCTGGACGTTTTAGAGAATTTACTCAAATTGATGCAGATATAGTAGGATCAAAAAATAACTTAGCAGATGCTGAAATGTGCAGTTTAATTTCAGATACTTTAATTAAATGTGGTTTGGAAAAAAAAGATTTTAAAATCAACTTGAGCAATAGAAAACTTATTCAAGGTTTAATTAATCAATTGAAAATTAATGATGATGAACAAAAATTAATAGTAATTAGAGCGATTGATAAATTAGACCGCATTGGTGTAAACGGAGTTGAACAGCTCTTAAAAAAAGGAAGAAAAGACCAGTCAGGTGATTTTACTAAAGGGGCTAATCTTTCAGATAGCCAAACATCAGAGATTATAAATTTTTTAAATTTGAAAAATATTTCAGAGGTTAAAAATATCCTAACTAATGAACTTGCTGTTGAAGGTATTGATGAACTTCAAAAAATTTTAGAAGGAGTTAAGTATGGTGGATATGAATCTCAATTAAATTTTAATCCTACAGTTGTAAGGGGACTTGAATACTATACAGGAGCTATCTTTGAGGCAAATTTAACTTTCAAAGTCAAAAACCTAAAAGGAAAAGAAGTAGAGTTTGGTTCAATAGGCGGCGGTGGCAGATATGATAATTTAGTTTCAAGATTTAATAAAATTGATCTACCAGCCACAGGGATTTCACTAGGGTTAGATCGTTTAATATTTGCATTAACTCAATTAGAAAAAGTAGATTATCAAAATAAAGAACCCGTTATTATTTGTATTTTAGATAATAAATATTTACCAAAGTATTATGAAATTTTAAAAAAATTAAGAGATAAAAATATTAATTCAGAAATTTATCTTGGAGATGCAAGTCTTAAATCACAACTTAAATATGCTGATAAGAGAAACTCTCCAGCCGTAGTTTTATGTGGCGATAATGAATTTAAAGAAAATAAAATCACTATAAAGAATTTAAAAAAAGGAAAAATAGAGTCTGAAAAACTTCAATCTAGAGAGGATTGGAAACAAAGTGAAAATATTCAAGTAACTTTTCCAAAGGAAAATCTAATAAATGAAGTCAAAAAAATTATCTGAAAAAATTCTTAGATCTATTAAATCTAGGGGTTTTAAAGTTATAGAGCTAGATTCTGTCATAGAGACAAAATATATCCTTCAAAGATCAGGTGAAAAATTTAAGAAATTTTTATTTTCATTTTATGATTTAAATGGCAAAGAATTGTGCTTACGGCCTGATTTAACGGTTTCATCTGTATTAAGATTTATTCAAAATAAAGCAAATAGAAAAGAAAAAGTTTGTTATAGCGGTGAAGCATTTAGAAAAACCTATCAAAAAAAAGACAGCTTTATTAAAAATCAAATTGGATTTGAAATTTTAGGTTCAAACAACCGCCAAAAGGATGACAAGGAAATAATAGATACATCGCTAAATATCTTAAGAAACAGTCCTTTTAAAAAATCAGTTTTAAAGATCGGAAATGTTGAGTTATTTAATTTGTTAATTGAAAAATTAGACATTCCAACAAGATGGAGAAATAGACTAAAAAGACATTATTGGAATGAAAGTTACTTTAATGAATTATTGAAAAGATTAGAAACCAATTCTGACATAGATCCAGTTTTTGTTGAAATAGATAAATCAAGATTTCTAAAAATGCGAAAAGATAATCAAAATAAAATAGTTGCCGGAAGATCTTATCACGAAATTCTTGATAGATTTGATATGAAAATCAAAGACCCAAGAAAAACACCAACAGGAAAATCTAATTCAAAAATAATTAAAGAATTTTTAAAAATCAAATGTCCATTAGAAAAGGCACCAAAAGTTTTAAATCCATTCTTTAAAAAAAACAAAATTAACATAATTGTTGAAAAAGGTTTTTTTCCTTTAAGTAAAAATAATAATAAAAACTTAAGAATAGAATTTTCAGCTGCTAATGGCAGAGAAGTTGAATTCTATAGTTCAATGATTTTTTCTGTAGAAGTTAAAATAAGATCAAAATTTAGGAATTTTATATCTGGCGGAAGATATGATCAGTTAACTACTAATTTAGGATTTAGAAAAGTTTCAGCAGTAGGTGCCGCAGTAAACATGAATTTATATGACTAAAAATATTATTAACATTGGGCTTCCATCCAAAGGAAGATTAAAACATGACACAATTAATATTTTTAAAAAGAAGAAATTAAATATTTATTCTGAAAGAGGAGAAAGAGATTTATTTGGATACATTAAAAAACTTCCTAATGTTAAAATTATCTATTTGCATGCTAGAGAATGCATTGAACAACTATCTTTAGGAAATATCGATATTGGTTTTTCAGGATATGATTTACTTAAAGAGAGTGAATTCAATATTCAAAAAGATATTTTAATTAAAAAAAGATTAAATTTTGGACATGGCACGGTTGTTCTTGCAATTGCTGATCTCTGGCTTGATGTGCAAACTTTGCTTGATCTTGATGAAGTTGCAGACGAATTCAAAAAAAAGAAAAAAAGACTTTTAAGAGTTGCAACAAAATATCCAAATTTAACTAGACAATTTTTATACTCCAAGGGTGTAACCCAATTTCAATTAGTTCAGAGTCTAGGAAGTACTGAAGTCGCTCCATTTACGGGCACTGCAGAAATTATTTCAGATATAACTTCAACAGGAGCTACACTAAAAGCAAATAATTTAAGAGTTTTAAAAGATGGTGAAATCTTAAAATCACAAGCTTGTTTAATGCAGTCAAAGCTATCAAATAAAAAAGCTGGAATTAAAAAGATAATAAGTTTACTTTCCAAATGATGGTAATAATTAATGATTAATTTTTTAAGTTTAGAATTTTTATTTGGAATAATAATTGGTTGCTTAATTGTAATGGCAATTTATCAATTCGCAAAAAAAAATAACGATAACGCTTCTTTAGAAACTAAAATAATAGCAATTAAGACTTTACTCGATGAAATAAAAACCAGTGAAAATCAAAGAACAGGATCAATTAATACTACACTTACAGATATTAAAACAGCAAGCCAAGAAATCAGCCAACGTTCTCATGAAATTAAAAATACTCTAATTTCTGGACCTGGGCAGAGACAGGGTGCTTGGGGTCAAATGGTACTAGAATTTATATTGGGAAAATTAGGATTTACTGAAGGTCAAGAATTTCACACCCAAGTATCTATGAAAACAGATGATGGAACAACAAAGATTCCAGATGTTATAGTTCATTTTCCTGACAAGGATGGTCAGAGAGATGTTGTTATTGACTCCAAAGTATCACTGACTGCATGGGATGAATATGTAAATTCAGATGATGAAAATATAAAAGAGGATGCTTTAAAAAGACATAAAAAATCAATTAAAGATCACATAGACTCTCTTACAAAAAAAAATTATCAAAAGGAATTAGGAATTAATAGTTTAGATGGTGTTATTATGTTTTGTCCTAATGAAGCAGCTATCTCATCACTAGGCAACTCTAGCAGATTAATGATGGAGTATGCAATTCAAAAAAAAATAACATTAGCTGGACCTGCAATGTTGTATTTTACACTAAAAACTGTTGAATATTACTGGAGAGCTGAAAAACAATCTAAAAATACTCAACAAGTAATTAAATTAGCAGAGGATATAGGATCAATAAGTATAAAAGTGTATGAGGGTGCAAAAAAATCAGTGGAGAGTATTAAAAAAACTAGTGATGGAATAGATGAAGTTATGAATAAAATAAAAGATGGACGTGGTTCTCTGCTTGGCAAAGTAAATAAGATGGAGAAAGTTGGTGGAATTTCAATTAAAGAAAGTCAAAAAATTCCACAAGAATCAAAAATAGATGAAGTGGAATAATAAATTTACATATCCTAAGTCTACGCGTTCTATTGTTAATGGCTCAAGACACTATAATTTAGATGGTTCAAATTTACCTAGTGTTACAACCATACTTAAAGCAACTCAAAGCGAAGAAGATAAAGCCGGGATAGCAGCTTGGAAAGAAAGAGTAGGTCATAAAGAAGCTGAAAGAATAAAAAATGAAGCCTCAAACAGAGGAAGCTCAATGCATTCATATATTGAACAGTTCTTATTAGGTAAATTTAATTTAGATTTATTAGATGAAGACAATAAATCAAAAAAAATGGCAGTAGAAATTATTGATAATGGATTGAAAAATAAATTATCTGAAATTTGGGGAACGGAGGCAACAGTATATTATCCAGGCAAGTATGCAGGAACAGCCGATTGCATTTGTATTTATGAGGGCAAAGAGACAATTTTAGATTTTAAACAAAGTAATAAGCCAAAAAAACAGGAGTTCATTTTGGATTACCTTTTACAAGGTAGTGCATATTCACTTGCACATAACACAGTTTATAATTCTAGAATTACACAGGTAGCGATTCTTATTTGTACTGTTGATGGACTATTTCAAGATTTTAAAATAGAAGGTAACGAATTAATAAATTTTCAAAATCAATTTCTTGAAAAGGTTGAACAATTTTACCATCAATTAAGAAAATAAAGTTTGACTTTAAAAGAATTTCATATATTAAAAAAACAACTTTGCTACTTGTTTAGATGCGAGTTTCTTAAAAAAATTCCCTCACAAATAGCATTAAAATAAGGAGAAAAATTGAATTTAGCTATTTGGGATATTGAGTCATCAAACGCCAACACAGATTTTGGAAGTATTATTGAAGTTGGTGGTATTTTAGTTGATGAAAATTTTAAAGAAAAAGATCGATTTAATTTAAGATGTCGACTTCCAGAAGGCGAAATTCCTCAGTGTATGGCTTTGATCGTAAATCGTACTAGTGTTGAGTTATTAACTAAAGCTAATCTTAGCCACTATCAGATGCTGGGAGAATTAGAAAAAATTTTCAAAAAATGGAGTCCAGCAATATTTTTAGGTTGGTCGAATATTGGATTTGATGACGAAATGATTAGAAAGGAATTTTTTAAAGGGATAAGATATCCATATATTACAAACTCCTCCCCAAATAAAAGACATGATGGCCTAAATATTGCAAGAGGCGCTTATGCATTAGATAACAATGTTTTATTGACTGAAATTAATGAGAAAGGTAATGCCGTTATGAAGCTTGAGTCACTTGCAAGGACCAATGGTCTAGAAGTTTCAGGAGCTCACTCAGCATTATTTGATGCGGAATTAACATTAAAAATTCTTGGATTGATCAAAAAAAAACAACCTGATACTTGGGATGCATTTTTACAAACTGCAAACAAATTAGATGTAGAAACAATATTCAAGAAAGAGAAAATTATTACTCTCAATGAATATTTTTATGGAAAATCTAGAATGTATCTATGCGCACCTTTAAATCCAAAATATTCTATTCATCCGGTTTATCAATGGGGACAAGCTGTTGATCTAAGAATAGATGTTGAGCCGTTATTAAATTTATCGATTAGCGAATTAAAACGTGAAATGAAAAAAACTCCAAAATTTCTTAGAACTATTAGATCAAATAAGGCACCAATTATTTTAGATGAAAGTTATGGAATGAAAGTTGAACCTTATAATGCTATTGATCCAAATTTAATTAAAAAAAGAGCTGAATTAGTAAAAAGCAACGAAAAATTTTCTCAGAATATACTTACTGCGCTTAGAGAAATAGCTGAAGAAAAAGATCAGTTAAAATCACAAGAAGATATTTGTGCTGAAGAAAGTATCTATACAAAATTTACTCCAAAAAAAGATACAAATCTTTTTCCTCTATGGCATGCTGCATCTTGGAAAGACAAATTGATAATGTTAGATAAATTTGAGGACAATAGATTAGCAGGTTTTGGTAAGAAAATAATTTATCAAGAATCGCCCGAAACACTTCCTACAGATATGTACAAGAACATAAGGAGGGAGATTGCCGATAGAATTTTGAGCGAAAGTAAAGAAAAGTGGTGGACCTGCAAAGAATTTTATTTTGAGTGTGACAATTTGAGAGAAAAATATACTAGAGAAAAAGATGAAGAAAAATTGAAATTTTTAGATCAACTGAATGATCATGTTATGTCCATACAAAAAAAATATGAAAATGCATAGTTGACTTTCTTGCTTTAACTACTAAATAAGAATTATGCTAATTGATTTTAAAGACGATGATTTTGATACAAAAGTAAAGAGCGAAGACATTTCTATTTTACAATACTCAGCTTCCTGGTGCGCTCCGTGTAGGGCCTTAAAACCTGTTATGGAAAAATTATCTGATGAGTTTAAAGATAAAGCTAATTTTTATTATGCAGATATTGATGAGAATGCAATTAATTCTGCCTCTGCCGCTGGTGTAAGGGGTGTCCCTACAGTAGTTGTTTACAAAAAAGGACAAGAGATAGCAAGAAAAGTTGGTGGATTACCTGAACAACAAATGAGGGAATTTTTAAAAGAAAATCTTAGTTAAGATTTAATACTTCTCCAATTAAATATAAGCTTCCTGAAACAAGGCAGATTTCGTTTTGATATTTATTGATTGATTGAATACTTTCTTTGATATTTTTGCATAAATTAATTTTTTTATTAATCCCATTAAGTTTGTTTTTGAATTCCTCTTTTGAAATTGATCCTTCCTGATTGGGTATATCTATTAAAGTAATTGATTTTACTTTATCTTTGAAACAATCAATAAAACCCTGATGATCCTTGTCTTTCATCATCCCAACAATTAAGTGAACGTCCTGGTTTTGTTGCTTTACCCAGTTTGCAATTGCTTTTGCTGCATTAATATTGTGGCCTCCATCACAAATTAATCTATTTGAACCAACTAAATCTTTTAGTTTTCCTGATTTGATCTCTTGAAGCCTTCCTTTAAGTTCAATTTTAGTTATTCCAGTTTTGATATCTTGATCTTTAATATTAAATAACTCTCTAGCTGCAGCTATGGAAGTGCTTATGTTTTCAAGCTGATGATCTCCCAAAACATTAGGCTCTGGTAGTATTATTGAGCTTTTATGATCTTCATACTGAATAAATCCATTTTCAGCCCTTAAAATATTAAAATCTTTTCCAAAAAAATATTTGTTTGATTGATTGTTTTTCAAGGCCTCTTCAATTTTTGATGTTATTTCTTTATTTTCTTGTTTATTTACAAATATATTTGAGTTTAAAAGTTTTGCTGTTTTTTCATATATTACTCCATCAATTGTTTTATTTTTGATCCATTGCAAATGATCCAGTCCAATAGGTCCAATTATTGATGCTAGATTTTTATTAAATACATTCGTACTGTCGTAATGATGCATTAAACCAGATTCTAAAATCGAAATATTCTGTTTGAATTGTTCGCAGTATTTTAAGTAAGCACAAGTAAGAAGTTCAAAAAGAGTTGCCTGGTTTTCTCCTAAAACTTTTTCTATATCTTCAAGAAGATTAATAAGTTCTTCTTCGCTTATTTCATTATCATTATATATAAATCTTTCAGTATAACTTTGGAGATGAGGTGATAGATACAAATTGCATTTATATCCAGATTGATTGAAAATTGCTTTTAAACTTTGGCAAATACTATATTTGGAATTTGTTCCAACAACCGATATAACATTTTTAAGTTTATCCTGAGGGTTTCCTAGCTTTTTTAATAGATCAAAAGTTCTATTTAAAGTTAGATCTATTTTTTTAGGATGCTTTTGCTGTAGTTTCGAAATTAGTTTCTGAAGTTTCATTTTCTTCTGAATTTACTTCAGAATTTTTCTTAAGCAAGATTGATAAAATTAAACCAATTTGGTGTTTTATATCTTTTCTATGTACTACTTTGTCCACAAATCCATGCTTTTCTACAAACTCAGCAGTTTGAAAATCTTGTGGAAGTTCTTCTTTTACTGTCGCTTGGATCACTCTTTTGCCCGCGAAAGCGATTAAACTACCAGGTTCAGCAAAATGTATATCACCGAGCATTGCAAAACTTGCAGAAATTCCTCCTGCACATGGGTCAACGAAGCATACAATATATGGCAAATTATTTTTTTTAATTTCATTAATAGCAAGAGTTGTTCTTGTCATGTTTGCTAAAGCTATTGGGCTTTCAAACATTCTTTGGCCGCCTCCACACGCAAAGAAAATATACGGTGTTTGATTGTCTATTGCATGTTGTACACCATAAATTATTGCTTCACCTTCTGCTGCACCAACTGAGCCACCAATAAAGTCAAAATTTATAGCACCTACTGTTACATCAATGTCATTTATCTTTCCTCTGGCAATCATTGCTCCACAATTTTGTCCAGTTTTTTTTCTCGCTTCCTTTAATCTATCTTTGTAAGATTTTGTATCTACCCAATTTAGTGGATCTTCTATTGGAAGAGGTGTTTCAAGGATTTCGTATCTATTTTTTCCAAAGAAAATATCAAACCTTTGACGACAGCTAATTCTATGATGTTTTCCGCAAGAACTACAAACAAATAAGTTTTCTTCAAGCTCTTTTTTTAATACTGGGCCCTTACAGCAACTTGTCCATTCAGAACTTTCGATTTCTTCTTTTGAAGGTCTTTTTTTTAAAATTTTTTTAATTTTTTCACCAAAGACAATAGTTTTTTTTAGCCAATTCATATAATTTTATTTTTTAATCTTTTCACCATATTACTTACATTTGTGACAGGATTTTGTCTTTTTGTCGAGCTTTTGCTTATTTCTTTACAGATTGCACTACCAACAACCAATCCGTCAGCAAATTTTAAATTTGATATTGTTTTTTCAGTAATTCCAAAACCAATTACACAATTTTTATTTTTATTTATTTTTTTTATTTTTTGATAATTTTTTAAAATTTCTTTTGGAGATACTTTAAGTTTTCCTCCAGTGGTTGATAACATGCTAATATAATAGATCATATCATGAGAATCTTTTATGATTCTTTTTAATCTATATTTAGAAGTAGTTGGAGAAACTAGTTGCACAAAATTAATAGAATTTCTTTTACATTTTTTTGAAAAATTTTTATTTTCTGGCCATGGCAGGTCAACAATAATTAATCCATCAACGCCAACTTGTTTGCATTTTTTGATAAAACGATTTTCACCATATTGGATAACCGAATTATAGTAGCCCATAAGAATACAAGGTTTAGCATTTTTAGTTTTTTTAAATTTTTTTACAATTCTAAAAGTATCTTTAATTTTTATACCATTTTTTATTGCTCTGTAGGTACTATCTTGAATTTGTTTTCCATCGCCTGTATTGCAATTATGACCAACACCTATTTCACAAATATCGGCATGTGAAGAAATAGCTTTTAGAATTTCAAATGATTTTTTTTTGTTAGGATCTCCAGCGACTATGTATGTTAAAAGAGCAGGTCTATTTTCCTGTTTGCATTTTTTAAATGTGATTGCTAGATTTGAAGAACTCATAAACTTTTTCCTAATCTCTGTTTTATAATTTTCATATCTTTTTTTGCATCACCACAACTATCCACACAAATAATAGTATCCTTGCTTAGTTTTGGTGCAATTTTGATAGCTTCAGCAAATGCATGAGCAGGTTCTAATGAAGGTTTAACTTTTTCCAATTTTGTAACTAATTTAAATGCTTCAAGAGCTTCTTCATCTGTAGCAGCAGTGTACCTTGCTCTTTTTGCATCTTTTAAGAAACAATGTAATGGAGATACACCAGGATAATCTAAACCAGCACTAATTGATTCTGTTTCTTCTATCTGGCCATCTTCATTTTGAATTACATATTGTAGTGCTCCATGCAAAACACCAATTTTAGAACCATACGTTAGTGGAGCAGCATGTTTTTTACTATTTTTTGGTCCACCTGCTTCAACTCCAATTAATTCAACACGGTTTTTATCATAATTTATAAATTCATTCCAAAATCCAAAACTTGAACTTCCACCACCTACACAGTTTATTAATTTTAATTTTTTAGGAACTTTTCCAAATTCTTTTTTTATTTGGATCATAAGTTCTCTAGAAATTTGTGAAGTGCTCCAACCACAAATTTTTACAAAAATATTTGGCCCAACAGTTGAACCTATACACATATGTGTTGTATCACAATTTGAAACCCAATATCTCATACATTCGCTAACTGCATCTACTAAGGTTTTACTCCCTGCATCAACAGGAACAATTTCAGCACCATTTTTTCTCATGGCTCGGCAATTAACAGCTTGGCGTTCAATATCTTTGGTTCCCATAAATATTTTGCATTTTAGACCAAATTTCTTTGCAGCCATGCTTAGCATTTTTCCAGCATAGCCAGCACCAGTATCACCAATAATGTATTTTTTTCCTGCTCTTTTACATATTAAAGCGTGAACTGTAGCATTATAAATTTTGTGGGCTCCACCGTTAGCCTTTGAAACTTGTTTACACCAAATTTCGGCACCTCCGAGATATTTTGTCAAATTTTCTAGTTTAAAAAAAGGAGTTGGTGAGCCAACATAATTTTTGAAGTAATAATCTTTTTGCTTTAAAAATTTTTTTTCATATCGAAGTTTTTCAAATAGTTTTGTTAAATCTTCAACTGGCTTTTTTAATGTTTCTGGAATGTAGTTACCGCCGAATTTTTTACCATATAAGTAGTTTTTATCGTGTTGATCTATTAAGGGTATGTTTTTTTTAATTTTCATTATTATATTTTTTTATATTGCTTAAAAAATTTTTGATTTTTAAAATATCTTTTACTTTATTTGTTTCTAAAGCTCCAGAAACATCAATAATATCTGCTAATTTTGAAATTTTTTCAAGTTTATCAATATTAATATTACCGGCTATCATTTTAGTAATATGGCTAGGAACCGACTTAATCCAATTATAGTTCCACTCTAAGCTATGCTCTAAACCTGTACTATCCCATAAAACGATATCTGAAACATTTTCAAATTCTTTATAATTTAAAATATCTTTTTCATGCTTGACTTGAATTGCTACAATTATTTTTTTATTAAATTTTGATTTAATGTTTAAAATTGACTCACTATTATAATTTCCATAAACCTGAAAATAATCTATATTTAATTCAGAAAATTTTTCTAACTCTTCGTTTTTGGGTTCAACTAATACACCTACA
>Ga0208568_1000377_pt1 | contig 17262 bp, 11 predicted proteins | sample DeeseametaMP2969_FD_184165 | JGI IMG/M metagenome (GOLD analysis project Ga0208568, IMG submission 184165) | Marine microbial communities from the Deep Atlantic Ocean - MP2969 (SPAdes) | ecosystem: Environmental > Aquatic > Marine > Oceanic | place: South of Funchal, North Atlantic Ocean... | reverse complement strand
CGGCCCCCCGCCAGCCTTGCTAATCTGAAGCTCCCGTTTCATCGGATCAGCGCCGTGGCCGCCAAAGGACGTATCCCCCAAGCCTTCATCGACGACCTGTTGTCGCGGGTGGATATTGTCGACGTCATTAACCGTCGCGTATCCCTGAAAAAGACCGGCCGCAACTACACTGCCCGCTGCCCGTTTCACGAAGAAAAAACCCCCTCGTTCAGCGTCAACCCGGACAAACAGTTCTACTATTGCTTCGGCTGCGGCGCGGCGGGTAACGCCATCGGCTTTATCATGGACTACGAACGGCAGGATTTCCCTGCCGCCATCGACAGTCTCGCTCACAGCGCCGGACTGGAAGTCCCCCGAGAAGAACTCAGCCCCCAGCAGGCTCAGAAACAACAGCGCCGCAAAACCGTCTACGACTTGATGGAGCAATTGGCCAGCTACTACCAGCGCCAGCTTCGCCAACATCCCGACGCCGAACGCGCGGTCGGCTACCTGAAGAAACGCGGCCTCAGCGGGCAGATCGCCCGAGACTTCGGCATCGGCTTCGCCCCGCCCGGCTGGGACAACATCCTGCAAGGCTTCGGCGCCAATCCCGAAGGCCGCCAGCAATTGCTCGACGCAGGCATGCTGGTTGAGAAAGAAGACAGCGACCGCCTCTACGACCGCTTCCGCGACCGCATCATGTTCCCCATCCGCGACAACCGGGGACGGGTGGTGGCGTTTGGCGGGCGCGTACTCGGCGACGACAAGCCTAAGTACCTCAACTCGCCGGAAACCGACATCTTTCACAAAGGCCGCGAACTGTATGGCCTGTACGAAGCCCGTCAACACAATCGCCAACTAGAGAGGGTCATTATTGTTGAGGGCTACATGGATGTCGTCGCGCTTGCTCAACATGGCATTCGCTGCGCCGTCGCCACCCTCGGCACCGCCAGCAACAGCGACCACCTGCGCACCGCATTTCGCTACTGCAGCGAAATTGTCTTCTGCTTCGACGGCGACGAGGCCGGGCGCCGCGCCGCCCAACGCGCACTGGAAAACGCCCTGCCAACCATGGAAGACGGGCGCAGCATCCGTTTTCTCTTCCTCGATGAAGGTCAGGATCCCGACGACACCGTGCGGCGCATCGGCGGCCCCGGCTTCGAGGGATTAGTCGCCCGTTCCGCCAAACTCGAGAGCTACTTTTTCGACAGCTTCAACGACCAGCTTGACCCGGACACCATGGAAGGACGCGCCAAGCTCGCCAAGCTGGCGACACCGCTATTAATGCTGCTGCCCGACGGTGTCTACAAAGAGCTCATGTTTGACGAACTGGCCAAGCGCAGCGGCCTGAGTCGCCCGTCACTGGACAAGCTACGAGAAAACACCCCGCAGCCGGAACAGCAGGAGGAGCGCGCCGACAGCCCCGCGCCGCGGCCAAAGAAACGCGACAGCGCCACGCTGCTGGAGCAACTGCCACGCGGAAAACGCGATCCTGGCCTGTTTGCTCTGGCAATGTTGCTTTACGCCCCCAGTGAGATTGTCGACGGTATCAGCACGCTGCCGCCCAGCGACAACGACCCCGGCTTGCAGTTGCTGAGCGCCATTGTCGAACTACTGCGCAAGCGACCGGAATCATCGACCGCGATGCTGCTCGGACACTGGCACGGCCAGCCCGAGTACCCGCTGCTGACCGATGCCTTGAAGACCATTGAGTTGCTGGGCAGCAGTCTGGATGAAGCGCTGGCACGCAGGGCTTTTTTTGACACCCTTGAGCACTTTGAGCGCCGCCAGAAGGACACCCACCTTCAACAGAGGCTGGCCGCATTGCGCGAACGCGAAGAAGTCGACAAAGCCGCTACGGGCAACTACGCTGAACTCAGCGATGACACCAAAGCCGAGCTGCGACACATCCAGCAGCTTTTGGCACACAAACACCGCAAGTAATGCCACTGATCCCGCCTGAACAAAGCAGGTTTTTACTGGTCGGAGACTGTGCATTTAGGGTACAATATGCGGCTATTTTTCACCTGCACCTACGAGTATTTTGCAAGCATGAATGACTCAACGCATCAATCGCGCCTCAAACAACTCATTGCCAAAGGCAAGGAGCAGGGATACCTGACCTACTCTGAGGTAAATGACCACCTTCCGGAGGACATTTCCGATCCGGATCAGGTCGAAGAAATTATCCAGATGATCAACGACATGGGCATTCAGGTATTTGAACATGCCCCTGACGAAGACACCCTGATCATGACCGGCGGCGACTCCTCCGACGACATCGCCGCCGCCGAAGCTGCCGCCGCCCTGGCTGCAGTGGAAACCGAAACCGGCCGCACCACTGACCCCGTGCGCATGTACATGCGCGAAATGGGCACCGTCGAACTGCTGACCCGTGAAGGCGAGATTGTCATCGCCAAGCGTATTGAGGAAGGCATTCGCGACATGATGGCCGCGCTGGCCTACTACCCCGGCATCGTGTCAGGTGTGTTGACCGAGTACGACAAAGTCGCCACTGAAGAGCGCCGTCTGGGCGATATTATCAGCGGCTACCTGGACCCCGCCGACGAAGTCCCCTCTCCGCAGGCGCAGGCTGCCGCAGCAGCGGAGTCCAGTGACGACGACGAAGAAACCACCTCTGGCCCCGATCCCGAGGAGGCAAAACAGCGCTTCTCGGCCCTGCAAAAGCAGAACGACAAAGTCGAGAAGTGCATCGCCGATCACGGTCGCTACAGCAAACAGACCGCCAAAGAGCTGGCCGCACTGGGCGAACTGTTCAAGTTCTTCAAACTGACCCCCGGCACCTTCGATCCGCTGATCGAAGAAGTCCGCACCACGCTCAGCTCCATCCGCGCGCTTGAGCGCGAGATTATGGTGATCTGCGTGAAGAACGTCGGCATGGACCGCAAAGAGTTCATCCGCAGTTTCCAGGGCAATGAAGCCAACGCCAGCTGGATCGACGAGCACATTGCCAAGTACCCGGCACTGGCCGACTACAAAGATGCCCTCGGCCGCATTCAGGCTCGCATCGCCGTCATTGAAGAACGTCAGGACCTGACGATTTCCGACATCAAGGAAATCAACCGTCGTATCTCCATTGGCGAAGCCCGCGCTCGTCGCGCCAAAAAGGAAATGGTCGAAGCCAACCTGCGCTTGGTAATTTCCATCGCCAAAAAGTACACCAACCGTGGCCTGCAGTTCCTCGACCTGATTCAGGAAGGCAACATCGGCCTGATGAAGGCTGTCGACAAGTTCGAGTATCGCCGCGGCTACAAATTCTCCACCTACGCCACCTGGTGGATTCGTCAGGCGATCACCCGCTCCATCGCCGACCAAGCACGCACCATTCGTATTCCGGTGCACATGATCGAAACGATCAACAAGCTGAACCGTATCTCTCGCCAGATGCTTCAGGAAATGGGTCGCGAGCCCACTCCGGAAGAACTGGGTGAGCGCATGGAAATGCCGGAAGACAAGGTTCGCAAGGTACTGAAAATCGCCAAAGAGCCGATCTCCATGGAAACCCCGATCGGCGACGATGAAGATTCGCACCTGGGTGATTTCATTGAGGACACCACCATTTCCTCGCCAGTTGACTCTGCAACAGGTGAAGGCCTGCGCGAAGCAACCAAGGAAGTGCTGGCTGGCCTGACCGCCCGCGAAGCCAAGGTGCTCCGCATGCGTTTCGGTATCGATATGAACACCGACCACACGCTGGAAGAAGTCGGCAAGCAGTTTGACGTTACCCGTGAGCGTATCCGTCAGATCGAAGCCAAGGCCCTGCGCAAGCTGCGTCACCCGACGCGCTCAGATCACCTGCGCAGCTTCCTCGACGAGTAATACAATCATGCGGCGACCCGCGCTGGTCGCCGCGCAGCCCTGAACGACTCCACACGGAATCAGAACAGTGCCCATGCGCAAACTGCTTATATTCAGTCTTTTTATTGCCTTGATGGCCGGTTGCAGCTCGACCCCTGAAGAACCCGTGCCCGTCGTCAACGAACAAGCTGAGCGTGAGCAGGAACTGAACGAACAACTGCAGACCGCCATCGGCTTTGCCAACAAAGGCCATTATTACGTTGCTGAAGACCAGCTCAAGGTCATTGCCAACGAGCCTCGCAATAAGACCAGCCTTCGCCAGCAGGCATTGACGCAACTGACCCTGCTCTATCTGAACAAAGACAATCCCCGAGCGAACACCGCGCGCGCCACCCGCAGTCTCGACCAACTCAATGTGCTGAATAATGGCCGCTCCGGCGACAACACCGCGATTTTTACCGCGCTGGGCTATGCACTGGAAGCACGTATCAGCCTGGAAGAAGCCCAACGCAAAGTGGAAGAATCGGCCCGCACCCAGCAGGTTCTAATGCAGGAAATTAACGCACTGCAGATCGCACTGGATAAGCTGCGCCAGCTCTCGCTGCAATAAGCCCATCACTCGGGGCGATCGCCTCCCGCCCGGCGCAGATACAGCGCCAACTGCTGCTCCAGCACACTGGCATCGGCCTCGGTGCGGGCCAGCATCACTGGCACGGCGCGCCACTGGCTGGCACGCAACCCGGCCAGAAATTCACCAACCTGACGGTCATTACTGTGCGGCCCTATCACAATCAACTGCCACGCGTGCTCGGCCAGTAGCTTCCGGGCCTCGCCCACCGTACTCGTGCGAAACAGCTGCCAATACTCGGAACCGGGTAAACGCGCGATGACATTGGCCAGCGCATCCCCTTCTTCCAGTAACAGCAGATTGCCCACCGCCCCGGCGGGAATCAGCTCCCGCACGGCAGCGGCTAACTCCTCGCGCTCCACCGGCTTCACCAGGTATTCGTTGGCGCCCAGCAGCAGCCCCAAATCCCGCTCATTCAGCATGGACTGCATCAGCACCGGCACATTGCTCAGCCCCGGCTCCCGACGCAGAATATGCAGCACTTGCCAGCCGTCCATAATCGGCATCATTACATCGAGAATAATCAGGTCGGGGCGCTGCTCGCGCGCCAGATCCAAACCCTCTGGCCCGGTGCTGGCCGTACGCACCCGGTAGCCCTCTCGCTGCAAGCTGCGGCGGGCAATTTCCAACGCGTTCGCGTCGTCATCAATCACCAGCACATCGCCACGCGCAGTGTCGGCATCCTGACTGTGCAGCGCGACCGAGGTTTCACCGTTCACCGGCAGCCGCAACAGAAACCGACTGCCTTTCCCGGCCTCGCTTTCGGCGCTGAGCGTACCGCCCAGCAGCTCTGAAAACTTCTTGGAGATCGTCAGCCCCAGTCCAGAGCCGCCAAACTGCTTGGTCGTCGACAGATCTGCCTGCACAAATGCATCGAAGACATTCTCAAGTTGTTCGTCACTCATGCCGATACCGGTGTCCGACACTTCGATATTCAGGGTATTGTTTTCGCCGCTCGCTTCCTCCCAGACTTTCAGCGAGATATCACCCTCTCGGGTAAATTTGGCGGCATTGCTCAGCAGATTCAGCAGCACCTGCCGCAGCCGGGTCACATCGGTGCGCACATAATTACTGCTGAACTGGTAATCGCAATGCAGGCGGTTGCGGTTTTTTTCCATCAGTGGCGCCGCCGTCACCTCAACGTCGCGCAGCACCGAATCCAGCTCCACACTTTCCCAGAACACGGCCATGCGCCCGGACTCGATTTTGGAAATATCCAGCACGTCATTAATCAGCGTCAGCAAATGCTTGCCTGCCAACTGCACCTTTTCCAGGTCTGGCTGCAAGTCGCCGGCGGGCAGCGCTGGGTCGTCCTCAATCTCCTCCAACAGCATTTCGGAGTAGCCAATAATCGCGTTCATCGGCGTGCGCAGCTCATGGCTCATATTCGCCAGAAAGCCACTCTTGGCCTGATTGGCCGCATCCGCCCGGCGACTGGCTTCACGCACACGACTCATGGCACTGCGCAGATTAGCCGCCATCTCATTGAAGGACTTCGCCAATTGCCCGAATTCATCGTGCCCCATATCGGCAATGCTGTAATCAAAATTGCCACCGCCCCATTCCGCCGTGCCCTTTTGCAACTGGCGGATGGAACGACGGGTATAACGGGTAATGTAGTAACCCAGCACAAAGGTGGTCATCAGCGCCAGCAGGAACACGCCCAGCGCCACCTTGTTGGTCAGGCTGACGATGTCTTTGAGGCGGGCATTAATTTCATCCGAGCGAATCAGCAGTGCCAGCTCATTGTCGCTCAAGGTCGCACTGAGCTGCTGGTATTCCGTCGTGGCGATCAGCAACGCTTCAGCGGCGTCATCCGGCGACACCAACCGCTTTTCCGTCGCCAGCAAAAATCGCTGCCAGGCATCTAGCAATGTCTCGGTCACCAGCGGACGATAACTGTCCGGCTCCATGTATTCACGCAACTCGCGATTGAGCGTGTCCTGCAGTTCACGCAGTCGCTCAATGGCCGCCAGCAGCTCTCCCCGCTCATTCTCGTTCAGCTGCTTATTCGCCGCCGAGGCATTGAGGGCTTCCACCACTCGCATTTTGCGCTGAATACCATATAGCTGCTGACTGAAGGCGTTCATGTCCGACTGCGTACTGATCACATTCTGCAACAACCAGACATTGCGGCGGCGGGTATCATTGCCCCACACCTGCACCAGCACACTGCCCAGCGAGAGCAGCAGAATAGTGACAAAAGACAGGGTTAAACGGCGGGTAAAACTCATGAAGGCTCAGCCAGCAGTGCGTTCATTTTGCTCAACAGACGCGGCAGGTCCACAGGCTTGGTGTCGTAATCGTCACAACCCGCCTCCATCGCCCGCAGCCGGTCGTCGGCCATGGCGTGGGCGGTCAGCGCAATAATGGGAATGCGGCGCAGCGAGTCATCGGCCTTCATTTCCCGCGCCACCTGCCAACCGTCCTTCACCGGCAGACTCATATCCAACAGCAGGATATCCGGCGATTCACGGCGACTCATATCAATCCCCTGCTGACCATCGACGGCCAGCAGCACCTCATAACCGCGACGCTGCAGACGACGGCTGAGCATATCGCGGTTCATTTCATTGTCTTCAACCAAAAGCACGGTCGGCATTTGTCACCCGTTATTCTCTGTTGTGTCAGTTGCCGCCAGACCCAGCCAACCGGGCTGGATCGTTGTGCGCAATTCATAGCGCCCGTCGTCAGCGGCCACCAGTTTGCCATACAGACTGCCCTTTTCTCCCGGCCCGAACAGGCAAATATCACTGGGGCTGGGCAGCTCAACATCGCTCTCGATCAGCAGCCCATTATCGCGGCGGGCACAAAGGTGCACCGGCAGGCGCTCATCACCCAGACGCTTGCTCTCCAGCACATTCAGCGTCAAAGACTGCGGCGTCGCCAACCACTGCCAGGGTTGCGGCTCCGGCGATTCCAGCAGCAGATCGTAGGGCAGCCCCACACCCAGAACTTCCGACAGTGGCAATGGCGCGTCCAGGCCTTTAACCGACACCTCAATGCAGCGACCGCGCAGCACTTCGCTCCGGGCATTCTCCAGCGTGGCGGGCGAAGCGAGAATCTGTCCACCTGCGGTACAGGCCTCGATTCGCGAAGCGAGATTCACGTTGTGGCCCACCACGCCATATTTGCTGCGCAGCTCGGAACCGATGTTTCCCGCCACCACATCACCGGTGTTCAGGCCAATACCAATTTCAATCGCCGGAAGGCCCTCGGCCACATTACGGGCATTCACTTCACCCATAGCCCGCTGCATGGCGACCGCACAGGCCAGCGCTCTGTCGGCATCGTCCTCTTCACTCACCGGCGCGCCGAATACCGCCAGAATGCCGTCGCCGACAAACTCGTCCACCGTGCCGCGAAAACCCTGAATCACTTCCGTCATCACCGCCAGATAATGGTTCAACAGCAGCATGCAGCGTTCCGGCTCCAGCAGCAGACTGATCGTCGAAAAGTCGCGGATGTCTGCCATTAACACCGTCACCTGGCGGCGTTCGCCACCCAGCCGCAGACCGTCCTGTTCATCCAGCAGACGCTGCACGATCTCATCCGACAGATAGCGGCCAAACACCTTGCGCACAAAACGCTGACTTTTCTCGAGCTCGGCGAGGTACTCCCGTTCGCGATCGAACCAGGACTTGCGCTCCAGCAACGCCGACACGCGCGCCCCCAGCAACGTGGCATTCACGGGTTTGATCAGGTAATCGCTGGCCCCGGCGTCAATACAGTGAATCGCCCCGGCCTCGTCCTGCACACCGCTGATGACCACCACCGGAATGCGCCGCAGCTCTTCGTCGGCGCGAATGGTTTGCAGTACCTCATAGCCATTCAGGCCCGGCATTACCAGATCCAGCAGCAGCAAATCCGGCTTGGCACTGCGCATCACTTCCAGTGCCCGCTCGCCGCTGCTGGCCTCAATTACCAGATGCTCCTGACGCTGTAGCTGTTGCGCCAGCAACTCACGGCTGCTGTCATTGTCATCCACCACCAAAATCGTTGCTGGCGCCACGCGCCGCTGATCCAGTCGCAGACCGCGCTTGAAGCTTTTGAAAATGGAGGAAATGGGGTCGGTCTTGTCACCACCGGCAGTGGGCAAACGGAGCTTTTCCAGCTCCAGTTGGAAGCGCTTGGAAAGGGTGGCGATTTCGCTCAGCGCCTCGCAGCAGGAAGCGTCGCCGAGGTCTTCCAGCAAAATTTCCACATAGCCTTCCACCACCCCGATACTGTTGCGCTGATCGTGACGCAAGCGCGACAGGGCAGTGTCATCGCTGGCCTCTGCCGCCGCCTCCAGCGAGGCCGACAACACCTCCAACGCCTCGGAAATGCGCCGGGCGTCAGCCAGTGCAGCGGGATCATCCGCAAGGGCCTGCTCAACACTCGCCGTCCGGCGTTGCATCGCCGTCAACGGCGCGTAGAGGCTCTGACGAATATCGTCCAGATACGCCTTCTCAATACGCTGTTTGTCGTTCAAAACCCGCTCCGCGCCAAGGGTGAATACCGCAATTATGGCAGCACCGCAGCAAAATAACACAGCCGCTGGCAATGCCTGGCACGCCTCTTTATAATGCCCCGGCTGCGCCCGCCGGGCGCCCTCCGCGAAACCGCAAAACGGCAGGCCGATACGGCCCACGCCAAGCACGCGGCTCAGTGGGCCTTTAGCTCAGTTGGTTAGAGCGCTCGACTCATAATCGATCGGTCGCAGGTTCAAGTCCTGCAAGGCCCACCATTTTCCCAATTAAATTAGCTCCTGTTCCTGTAAGCATAACTTGGCCGGAATGGCCAAATTATGGTTTCAATGTAGGCATAGTCTGGCCAAATCCCAATGAGGTTAAGTCACCAGTTTTAAACTTGGACGCTTATTTTGGGAGATATTACCGTGTGATTTTCCGCTCAAGACATTCAACATCAAGCCAAAGGTGAGCTCATCTAGCTCTTCCGGCTGAATCAGCAACTCTCTCGCAACATCAGCTTTAGAAATTCCATCCTCTCGAAGGCTGGCGAACACCTTCTTTAGCACTTGCGATGTTTCAAACGGTGATGGTTCAGGCTCGTGACCCCGTCCTAATTTGGCCAAATCAATACATAGAGTCCGATAGGTCCAGTCAGTTGTAAGCCTGAGCGAATGAAGCCGATAGTTAAGTGCGGCAGCAGACACATTCCAGTACTTTTTGTGGGAGATTAGGCTTTTCAAGGTCGCTGATCTCGGAGCATTAGCCAAAACACTCCTGCGCGGCATCAAAAAAGCCGATGCGAAGGCATTTGCCTCCTTCTCTGCTTCTTGCCCTTGGGGAGCGCCGTGACGATGCATAACCAGATGGCCGAGCTCATGTGCCGCATCAAACCGGCAACGTTCCGCCGTTTTCTTGGTGTTGAGAAATACAAAAGGAATATCGCCATACCACATGGAAAAGGCGTCAACTTCCCTAGCATCAACAGATAGTGAGAAGACACGCACGCCCTTCGATTCAAGCAAGGCGATCAAGTTCTTGATGGGAAGCTCACCCAAATCCCAGTAACGACGGAGCATTTCAGCGGCGGCTTCAGGGTCATTTTCCTGTCCAACGCCTGGGTATTGGTCACCTTCAGATGACAGATGAGGAATACCCGCTTTTGCACCTTCATCAGTAGAGATTCTGTAATCTTCAGGAAAATCCGGCGCAGGCAAATCAAACTTCTTTTCAATCCATTCATTCAGAAGTAACGCAATTGATCCCGCGGAAAGGGCAATATCTCTTTTCGCGGCAGTCATTTTGGTAAGCGCACGAAAACTAGCTACCTCAACAGGCAGCTCTTCTACGTCATCGGCAAAGAAAAATTCGACCGGAAACTTTAGTGCGTCAGCGATCCTTCGGATAGTTTGGCTTTCAGGCACGGTTTGACCGCCCTCATAAGCAGTGATCGACCGGTCTGTTACGCCCACGACCTTCGCCAATGCCCGCTTTGTTAGCCCTCGGCGCTTTCGCGCAAGAGCAAAACGAGTATTGTTAAACATGCTATGCCTTCTTCTTAATCGGTACTTCTATATCCGGCAAATCGGGAGCATTAATTTCGACCGAGTCATCGTCCAACGGCATGCTTGGTAAGATAATGCGCTCTCTCCAGCCATTGATCTTTCCATTAGATATGCTGAATGGCAGGGAGAGTTCGCAGCGCACCTCATCAGTTGCTAAGTGCATCAACAATACCCACGTTGTAAAGCCTTGAACGTCTTCAATTACAGGCAGCAGCTCAAAGAACAAATCCAACTGATTGTTGGTTTCAATGGCCTCTGCCGTATTCACACCCTTCGGGCACTTATTAGAAGGCGTCGCCCCGGCCATCCCGGTCGCTTCGTCGCCAGTAGTAACCACAATGGCCAAACCTGCTTTCTGATTTACAGACAGTTCGTAGTTACCTTTATCCTCTTTGACCCACCCATAGGATATAAGCTGCTCTCTCAATACAGCAACGGTCTCTGCCCACATGATGATCCCTCGCGCAATGCGCGGGTGGTTAATCGTGGTGCGAGACCGCGCAAGGTACCCTTGCCACACAGACTCCGTGAGTGCATTCTCCGAGAGGCCCATCTGGGACAACCGATCTAAAGCTTTTTCTTCAGTATGTAATAGGTAGTCCACGCAGCGTCCTCTTGGATAGAACCTCAGTCTTCCTGTTTTTATACCTCAAAAGAGGAAGAAAAACAAGAAGAGCACACCTACCCACTCAAATCACCGCCGAATATACGTCATTAATTGCATCCTTCAGCATAAATTTTGGCAACCCGGTCTCCTGTCGCAGCACTCGGTAAGCTTGCTTGCGAGACTTAACCGCGTCCCGGTACGCAGGCGCCACAAAATATTCCAGTGCAACACGTCGCGCCCGCATCTTTCTCTGATTGCGCTCATTAGTAACGAACTCATGGTGCTTCCGAACGATCTGCGCCATAAGTGCTGGAAATCGGTATTCCAGGTAGCCGATAGAGACTTCCAGCTTCCGCGCAGCCTCTTTTTTTGATGGTGGACGGTCAGTAGCACTGAGCATTTTTTGTAGCGCAGAGAGCACCCTGTCGTGATTGTGACGATCTCTGTGGCCAATCGGCACAAATCCCGGTGGGAACTCGCAGAACCAACCGAAATCGAGCATGGAAGACGACTCAATGGCATCTCCAGACAACAAGGCTGAAAGTGACACACCGAGCCGATAGGCAATCCTCCGAGCAACCTTAAGGCTAATGCACTGACGATCTTCAATGATTCGAAGCATCAGATCGCGGTCAACCAATCGATAAAGCTCAATCTCCTTCTCGGAGCGCCAATAATGATCAAAAATATCGCTGAGAGAGCGGGACAAACCTTCCTCAGGTAGTGAATTGATAGGAGCTTGCGCAATGTCTGCAAAAAACCTAAGTACATCCGCTCCGTTTGCAGCCCAGGACTGCTCAATGTCTGACTGCTTCAGCGGGCATTTACGGGCAGAGAGGGATCTCCCACACTTTTGACATAGCCCAATGGCCCGATACTTCCGGTAGGAAGTTTGGCCGCACCCACAGAATGAACACTTCGCCTGTAGCGGCGTAGAATGGATTGGGCAATGTGTGATTGCTGACAGGTGCCATACCAATTTGAAGTACGGCTCCAGCCCAGCGCTCTCCATCTCCGCAATGCATTCTGAGCACCATCGAAAGCCCTTGACGACTTCATTTGCCGAGCGGCCCACAGAGCCGCTCAAAAACCAAAGCGTGCTCCGCTTTAGCTCCTGCGACGCCATCAGGCCTGTCATCAACACATAGGCATCGACCAAAGCGTTTGGCCGCAAAAACTCTTCAGGACGAACATACCTCGGCGCTTTCGGTACCTCGACAATCTCCGCCACTGACTGGGCAGCGTGTGTATGCACGTACCGAAGCAGCTCACCAACAAAAAGCCCATGCTCGAATGCAAGCCTGTGTATATACGACGCAAATGACTCCACATCAGCCGTACCAGCCCCCAGCAGCGGTATGGGAAATAGCTTCCTCATACTACCGGCCCTTTTCGGTTCCCGCGGGCCAGTCGTCTCGGCTTTTTCTGGAAGGGCCTTTTTGGAGCGGTACTGCTTCGAGACTCCATGGAGCGTGAGCGAGCCCCCTTTGGCTTTTCGAAACTACCCACATTGGATAGATAAGTCTCACCATGGGCAATCTCTCTCGAAATTGCTTCAATGTCTGCAGCCGGTGGTCTCGTTTCTAGTAGTAGTGACTCTGAAAGGCTCTCCGATCGTGATGAGGCAATCACAGAAGCATGCAATAGCCACTTTCTCAGCAGCCCGATGCAGCCTACAGATCCTTCATAAAGAAGTTGTCCATACTTCACAAGGGAAGAGCACCCCACCCCCAGGTCAACCAATTGATCATAATGGGCAAGGATACGACCAAATTCCGCAATATCATCAGGAACTGCACTATAACGTGGTAGATGGACTTGGTTTTTCCGGCCGAGCAAATGGGGCGAGTTATTTAAGATATCCAGAAGCGGGTATGCACCTACAACAACCAATACAACACCTGCGTCTTTTGCAAGGCACTTCCAGGAGTCCAGCACTGCATAGCCACCCATAGCAGTTTTGCTCACATAGCGAACGTGTTGCGCCTCATCTATGAAAAGGAAGCGCGTTTTCCTGGCACGTAGAGCTCGCTCCAGCGCCAGCCTGAGTGCCGCCTCCGTGGTGCGATGAGCCTTCATAACAGCAGGATCAACATCAAGCAATGCCCCCTCGACCGACAATATCGGATGCTTAACGGCGTCGAGCATTCTTTGAGTAAAAGCCTTGGTGGCGAAAAGGCCATTTGGGCCGCTGTTTACCGCTTCGACCACAACGGCAGGAAGAAGTCCAGTTTGGTAAAACCTGTCTTCCCCGCATAATAATCGAACAAGTTCCTGGATTAAGCGTGACTTACCTGCTCTGGATGGACCCGTAATGCAGATTACGTCTCCAGGACTTGCAACCGTGAGTAACGCGAATGACTCCGAGAGCGCTCGCGTCCAGTTTCTATGCTGAATTCTCAGCCCTTTGATTTTATCAATGCGCGCATTTGCCTCATCCATATCAGTTCTCCCAGAATTCAAGGTTTACTGTATCTATGGAGGAGGAAGTAAAAGCCTGAAACACAGAGGCTGGGTCATCTCGCTCAGGAGTATCGAAGACGGCTATCGCGGTCGATTCATCCGATCGTGAGATGTCATCCATTTCCGCAATAATTCTCGCGGCCGCTTCCCCAGCATCATCAAAGGCCTGCTGACGAGAGGATTTCGACTCAGTAATCAGTAATCCTTCAACTATCTGAGAAACCGGATCCAGAGCAGAATACGAATTGATTCGACCTGAGTAGCATGGCACCCACTCATTACGCACAAGCGCAAAGACCACGTGGGGATTTTCGGGATCTATCCGCACTTCAACAGAACTACTAACGCCCTGTAGTCCTGACAGATTTTCATTCCAAAACCACATTCCACCAATGTGGAGTCCGCGCTGGAAATCAATTTTGTACCTTTTACCTTCAACCGCCGTTGCAAGCACGAATTCGTCATCAAAATTAATCACCCGGCCAAACAGATGATCTCCAAGGGGTGGGTTGGTGAAAAGGTATTCTGGTGAGAAAGGAGATATGCCGCGGCAGCGCATATCTCGCCAAGAAAGGAATTCCTTAAGGTGACGAACAAATTCTCTCGGGCGCAGCACCGCACATTTATCCGGACGAAAATCACCATCAGTTGATCGTATATCTTCTGAGTTTGATATGTAGCCAGGAAGTCGGCATAACCATTGTCGCTTAAACTCACCGAAGAAGCCCTCAACTTCGCTCCCGAATCTCGAATGCCCTGCAGGTCGAAGTGAGTAGGTGATCGCATAGTGAGCAAGTAAAGATTCAAAGTAGACTGAAGTGAAATCAGAGCCTCGATCTGACATTATCTCCGATGGCAACTTTCCATGCCGTCTAACACAGTCTCGAATTGCTTTGGCATTGGCCTTTCGGCTGGGGCTTGAAAAGGAAACCGCCATACCGAGGAGCTTCCCTGAATAAATATCGATCAAAGCAGTTATCCAAGGCCTAGCAACATACTGCTTACCGTTGGCATCGGCAACTACCAACCAGATATCAGATACGCCATGGTCTATGGACGCAACCTGCCATGGCGCTTGAGGCTTTAAGTGCCGTTTCAAAGGGTTTGTAGGTTCTTCCGCAGCATTTCCACTACGGCGGCCTTTTTGAGCTCTTGCGATTTGAGTGTGTGGAATTTTTGCAATAGTCGACGAGAAAGTAATTCTCGACGCAGGATCAACCCTTGGGTGATGTTTTTTCGCCGCCACCCTGTAATCCATATAACAACTATAAATGCTGCGATTCTCGCCTTTTGACAGATACTCCTGCTGAATAAACTCTTTCATGAAATGACGAACAACAGAGGGCAATCTCAATTTCCGGTTTCCAGAAAAAGCTCTCCTGTCGATGAGTGACTGAAAATCCGAAAGACCTCTCTCTCTGCCTTGCGCAATCAATTTTTTGTAACGCCGAGCCGAGCGGCCCTTATCCCCACTTTGAACAACCTTTAGCCGCTTAAGCGCTTTTTCGGCTGACTGCTGGCTCGGAAACTCCAGAGCACTGAAGGCCTCCGTTTCTTCGCACGACGCAATTTTCCCTGCCTGAGCCAAAGCCAGTGCGTGCGGCAACAGTGTTTCAGTCAAGGTCACAACACTCCCGTCAGGGCTCGATAGGAGCGTCTTGTCTAAATCCGCAAAAAGCCTTCCTTGGTCAATCAACTGAATGATCGGAAGGCACGAAGCCAGCCCCACTTTTTCCTTTAGCTCAGCTAAGGAAAAGAAAAATTGATCAGAAAATGACCATTTTATTTTTGCCGCTACTTCTGCTTCGATGTCTGTAAATTCTCTCGATTGCAGAAGCAACTGGATATTTGCGACCTTATAGCGCATGGAAGGTTCGTACACGAACACTTCGTGAGGGATGCCAATCTCCGCAAATGCCTCCTCCGCAGGTAGATAGGATATTTTTCCTGACGCATGTAGAACCCAATCAGAGTGTCCGTCAGCAAGCTTTTCTTCGACGAAATCTGAGTTTTTTACCTCAATGACCTTGGGCCCATCCTTGGTCAGAAGCAATGCGTCTGGATTATAGGTACCCTTAGATTTACGACCATTTTTATTTGTTCGCGTTATATTGACGGGATCTGGTTGGTCCCAGTACTCCAAGACTCTGTCATCGTATTCACACAGGGTAAAAAATCCCCGCTCGGGAGATCGACTTTCAAGGCCGACTGTGCGGCCCATTTTGATGGAGTGAATCCAGCTGCAGATATTTTTCCCGCTAGGACTCCCCACCATCCTCGCTGCAGGAGAAGAGCGAGTTACGTCTATGTAGTCTTTCGCGGATTGCGAAAGCGAATGTGTCAAAGAGCTATATTGAGCCAAAGCGATGTCAGAGAGCATAGAAACCCCTCGAAAAATAGGAGAGCATGGCGCAAACGCGCACGAGTGCTCCGCGAAATAAAATTCGATAGTGAAGGGCTTGACGGTAGCGATTGGGGGAGGGATACTGAGGCCACGACACCGAAGGTATCACCTTCCCTAAAAGCCGGAGTCAAGCAGTTGATTTCGGTTTTTTTGTGCTTATCTCATAAACTTTTCTCCTTTTTCTTGATTATTTTGCGACTGGCTTGGACTAGAGTGGACACAAACCATACCGTCTAAACTCTCTGCAATGTCCGTAGCTTTTGCGAAGAAGCCGGCTTTCCCCGGAAACTTATGGAGCGCGACAGGAAGCCTACCCCGTTGGTATGCTTTTCTTACTGCCTGAATCGATGGATACCTGTAAAATTCTGCTACTTGATCGAGGCTTAGTATTTCACCATATCTTTGCCGAATGGCGTTGAGCCTTTCAGTTTTCTGAGTTTCGCTTAGATTAGCTGACATCATCAGTCGCACCGTGTCGCCACTTTGTCCGAAAGGTATCAATTTTTCACCTTGGCTTCCCGGTAAAAATCCCTAGGTATTTTTTTATTTTTTTTACTGCTGAAAATGGATACGAAATCTTTAGCCGGAAACTTTCTCGCTCGCGAAAAAAAATCGAACATAGCCCGCTCTTACGTGAGGACACTTCAAACTCGTCTTTGGCTCGAGGCTTTGTTTCGGGACAATTTGATCAACAGAAAAACGCTAGAGGAAGTCATATCCGAAGGCGACGAGCCCTCAGGCCAGGTTCTGAAGTGGCTAAAAGGAAAAAATACTGTATCAGCGAGCAAAGTCAGTCGAATCGACAAGATTTTTTTCTTTGGTTCAAGCGAGATCTATTTTCTGCCACTTTTTCAACTTTTAGAAAATCGCTTCATCAGCAAAAATGAGCTGAAGCGCATAGTACAGAATATCTCCGACGAGGAACGCTTTGCTTTCTTTTGGAAGCTGCCTGATTCCTTTCGCGATAAAACAGACGGCTTACCCATCAGCATTCTAGGGGAGGAAAATTTTGATACCTTATACCAAAGAGGTGGAATCTACAGCTTTATTGCGATTCTTTATCTCGTCAGAAAGGCAGAGGCCAATGGCGATGGAGTACAACATTATTATGCGATGACATATGCGTACAAAAGCTTCCCATCGTTAGCACGAAACCGCCACTTCAAGAGAAGATGGCGCGAATTACTCGCCGCGCTGAAACAGATACACCTCAGAGTGCCGACTAGTTGGTTACTCGTACAACCCAACTGTAGTGGCATAGTGAATTTGGCCACCTGATTAGAGGTGATAGCATCACCTCATTCGACTACAGGTGCCCCCATGACCAGACCATCACGCCCAACCTT
>Ga0208568_1000360_pt1 | contig 17734 bp, 15 predicted proteins | sample DeeseametaMP2969_FD_184165 | JGI IMG/M metagenome (GOLD analysis project Ga0208568, IMG submission 184165) | Marine microbial communities from the Deep Atlantic Ocean - MP2969 (SPAdes) | ecosystem: Environmental > Aquatic > Marine > Oceanic | place: South of Funchal, North Atlantic Ocean... | reverse complement strand
GCAGGGCTTCAGCAAGGGAAACAGTTATGAGGGTTGCTGCAGGAGCCATTGCTAAAAAATACCTTCGAGAATATCCTGGAATTGAAATTTACGGTTTTTTGAGTCAACTCGGACCGATAAAACTTGACTGTGTTGACAGGAAGGTTATTGAAACCAACCCGTTTTTTTCAGCAGACCCAGGAAAAATTATAGAACTGGAAAATTTTATGGACAAACTCAGAAAGGAGGGAGATTCCATCGGTGCCAAAATTGATGTTGTCGCAACTGGGGTACCTGTAGGTTTGGGAGAACCGGTTTTTGACAAGTTGGAAGCCGATATCGCCCACGCTCTTATGAGCATCAATGCAGTAAAGGGAGTTGAAATAGGGGCAGGATTTTCCGTGGTTACCCAAAAAGGGAGTGAGCATCGAGATGAGATTGATACCTCTGGGTTTAAACAAAATAACTCTGGTGGCACACTGGGCGGCATTTCATCCGGCCAAGACATTCTTGCCAGTATTGCTCTCAAACCCACATCAAGCATCGTTAAAACTGCTGATACAATCGACAAGCGAGGAGCCGAAACAGAAATCGTTACCAAAGGTCGGCACGATCCGTGTGTGGGTCTCAGGGCAACACCGATTGCTGAAGCCATGTTAGCAATCGTCTTGATGGACCACTTTTTACGTCACCGGGCTCAAAATGCCGATGTTAAAACTTAATTGCAATTGACTGCTGCAAAATCATGTCTGGATACAATGTAGTTGTTGTTGGTGCCACAGGGTTGGTCGGGGAAACAATCATCTCAATATTGGAGGAAAGGAATTTTCCTCTTGAAAATATGGTCCCCCTGGCGAGCGCTCGCTCTCTCGGCAAGGAAGTGAGCTTCCGTGAAGAAAAAATCCCCATAGTGGAATTGCAATCTTTTGATTTTAAAGGTGTGGATTTTTGCTTTTTTTCAGCAGGAGCCGATGTTTCAAGTGAATTTGTTCCCATCGCAACCAAGCAAGGAGCAATTGTCATTGATAATACCTCATGCTTTCGATACGAGGATGATGTTCCATTGGTGGTTCCTGAAGTCAATCCGGATGCGCTGGCTGCATATACGAGCCGAAATATAATTGCGAACCCAAATTGTTCAACAATTCAGCTGGTTGTAGCCCTGGCACCCATTCATAAAATTGCAAAAATTAAAAGAATTAATGTTGCCACATACCAATCTGCATCCGGTGCCGGTAGACGGTCTCTGGAGTTGCTGAATCAACAGATTGAGGCAAGTTTAAATGGGGACGATCAGCACTGGGAACAGCTTTATGCTTTTAATGTAATACCACAGATTGATGAATTTCAAGAAAACAGTTTTAGCAAAGAAGAAATGAAGCTGGTTTGGGAAACGCAAAAAATTCTCAATGATTATGATCTTCTGGTGAATGCAACAGCAGTCAGGGTTCCGGTTAGAGTAGGACACGCAGAGGCAGTTAACATAGAAACGGAGATTGGCATAACACCCGATCAGGTTAGGGAAATTTTATCTCAATCACAGGGGATCAAGGTTATTGATGACGTCAGCAAAAGTTCCTATCCCACACCAAGAACGCATGGGGATCAAACCGATGATGTGTTTGTGGGTAGAATTCGCAAAGACCATACCTTAAAGAACGGCATTAATTTATGGGTTGTTGCCGATAACATAAGAAAAGGCGGCGCACTAAACAGCATCCAGATAGCAGAGGCGCTGATCCAGAGCTATATTTGAAAAACCTTGTTCAGGGTTTAGGGTAGACTAGAAAAGTGGTTGATTAAACTGGTTGAGCGTAAACATGAGTTGGTTTGAGAAAATAGTTCCGTCACGGATCAAGACAAGAAAAAAACAGCGGTCAAAGTCCGTACCAGAGGGCGTTTGGATGAAATGTCCAGAATGCAAATCTCAACTCTATCGTGCTGAAGTTGAAAAAAATTTATTCGTTTGCAATAAATGTGATCATCACATGAGGATTAGTGCACGTGACCGCCTGAATCAATTTCTGGATCAAGCATCACAGTCAGAGTTGTTCCCCAACATTATTTCTGTGGATCCATTGAATTTCGAAGATACAAAAAAATACAAAGACAGATTAACCCACTCCAAAGAGGTTTCCGGTGAGAGCGATGCCTTGTTGGTTATGGAAGCCACTCTAAATAGTATTCAGGTTGTAGCTTGTGCTTTTGAATTTAAATTTCTTGGAGGCTCAATGGGATCTGTGGTGGGAGAAAAATTTGTCCGAGCAGTTGATCGTAGTATTCAGAATAGAGCCCCACTGATTTGTTTCAGTTCAAGTGGCGGTGCTCGCATGCAGGAAGGATTTTTGTCGTTAATGCAGTTGGCAAAAACTACTTCGGCCTTGGTTGATTTAGCTGCTGAGAAAATTCCTTTTATATCGATTTTAACTGACCCAACTACTGGTGGGGTTTCTGCTAGTTTGGCAATGTTGGGGGACATAATTATCGCTGAACCGGGCGCATTAATTGGATTCGCAGGTCCAAGAGTTATCAAGCAGACAGTGGGACAGAAGCTACCATCTGGTTTCCAGAGTAGTGAATTCCTTATGGAGAAAGGAGCCTTAGACATGATTGTTGATCGCAGGGAAATGAGAGAGATAATCACCGAATTGATTCTAATACTGACTCATTCCAAAAACAAAAGAAAAACACTAGTTTAAATTGTTATTAATAGGATAGTTTTTGTTTATGGAAAATTGGGGACTTGCAGAATGGCTCCATTGGCAGGAGACACTTAATCCAAAAAAAATAGATCTCAGTCTGAACCGAATTCGTAATGTTGCATCAAGATTGGAAATTCTCCCACCTGAAAATCTTACATTCTTAATTGGTGGGACCAACGGCAAGGGAACAACTCTTGCTTTAATTGAAGATATTTTAATACAAAAAGATTTAAAGGTAGGCGGTTACACATCACCCCACTTGAATAACTACAATGAACGAATTTGTGTTAACAAAAAACCCGTAGACGATTCAAGGCTGATTGAGTCGTTTAAACTCGTTGAATCGGTTAGGAAAGACGTCCCTTTGACCTATTTTGAATTTGGCACTTTGGCAGCCTTTATAATCCTTAATGATCTAAACTGCGAGGCTTGGCTCATTGAGGTTGGTTTAGGAGGCAGGTTGGATGCAACCAATATCATTTCACCTTCCATTTCCATAATTACAAACATTGCTTTGGATCATCAAGAGTGGTTGGGTTCGACGTTGGAAGAAATTGCCAAAGAAAAAGCCGGAATAATATCTGCAAAAATTCCCTGTATTTTTGGGGACCCATCTTTACCAAAGAATATAGAGCAAACAGCTTTAGAAAAGGGTTCTGATTTATATGTATTAGGTAGGGATTTTTCTCTATCAGGTTATTGGGGTCGTTTGGTTTGGCAGGGTAAAAATGCGGCTATCAATTCCATAAGGATTCCATCACATTGGGCGGAGGGAGAAATTGATGATTTGTGTCTTGCCCTCATGGCAATTGAGATTGTGGATTCGGAATTATTACCAACTACAAAAGAATTAAACCATCTTTTAAATAATTTTTCCGTGTCAGGAAGATTTGAAATCATTGAGAAAAAGCAAACTTGGATTCTTGATGTAGCTCACAACCCGCACGCTGCAGAAAATTTAAGGAAGAGACTAGAGTCTTTAGATCCTTATAAAAAGATTACTGCTATTTTGAGCTTGATGCAGGATAAAGACATAATTGGTTTTGTTAAGGTATTAGATGATCTAGTTGCACACTGGATAGTATGTGAAATGGATACACCAAGATCTCATTCGGTACAAACGTTACAAAAGAAATTAATTGATTATGGCATCTCTAATGTTACCGCTGAATCAGGACTTCTTGAAGCATTCAGTAATGTTAAAAATCATACTAAAAAAAATGATAGGATACTGATAACCGGTTCCTTTGAGATCGTGGGTCCTGCAAAGAAATGGTTAGACTCAGAGTAATTCTCTTATGAATGAAAAATTAATAGGTTCCCTACTTTAGTAGTCAATCAATGATGATTTATCATATTGTTTTTCCTAACTTGTCTTTTCCAATAATGATTTTTGGTTCAGAAGAGACAATATCAATGTTGGACTTTGTACTTGTAGTCACTTTAGCGATTTCTACAGTTGTTGGATTTTTTAGAGGATTTGTATCAGAAATTCTATCTTTGCTGGTTTGGGTCATCGCATTTTGGGCTACTTTCAGTTTTGATGATAGCCTAGGTATTTACCTTCTTTCTTCAATTGAGTCGGAAGCTTCTCGAATTTGGTTGTCCCGTTTACTGATAATCGCAATCGTCCTAATCGTTGGGGGAATAATTAATAAATTGTTATCAAAAATTGTGAGTTGGAACTTTACTGGAAATTTATTTTTCGGTATATTATTTGGCTTTTTTAGAGGTTTAGTTCTTATAACTATCATTATTTTGATTCTTGAAGATACTAGATTGTATAGTGAACCTTGGGTACAGGATGCAATGCTCTTAGAATATGCGGAAAATATCACGGATTTTATTACCAAATTATTTTTGGATTACTATGAACCCGCAGAAACCCTAATGTTTGAAAAGGGAAATTAATGAAATGTGTGGGATAGTTGGTTTAGTTTCAAAACAAGCGGTTAATCAAGAGTTATACGATGCATTGACAGTTTTGCAGCATCGAGGACAAGATGCCTCCGGAATTATGACCGACGATCAAGGTGCTTTATGCCTGAGGAAAAGCAATGGTCTCGTTACCGATGTATTTTCTGAGAAACACATGTTGCGGTTGCAAGGCAATATGGGCATTGGTCATGTTCGTTATCCAACCGCGGGCTCTCTCAGCTCCATCGAAGCCCAACCGTTTTATGTTAATTCACCCTATGGAATTTGTCTGGCTCATAATGGCAATCTGGTCAACACGGATAAATTAAGACAGCATTTAAATTTGGTCGATAGAAGACATCTTAATACCCAATCTGATACAGAGGTTTTATTAAATCTTTTTGCCCATGAATTGCAAAAGAATTACAAACAAGAACTGACTGCGGAATCCGTGTTCCGAGCAGTCAGGGGTGTTTTTGAGAAATCTTCTGGAGGTTATGCAGTGGTATCAATGATCTTGAATAAAGGTTTGGTTGCTTTCCGAGATCCAAACGGCATCAGGCCCATTGTAATAGGTACCAGAGAATCCGATCAAGGTACTGAATACATGGTAGCTTCCGAAAGTGTTGCTTTGGATGTACTTGGATACAATCTTCTCAGGGATATTTTGCCAGGCGAGGCAATTTACATTGATACCGATGGTAATTTTTCCTCACAACAGTGCGTTGAACCAAAAAGCTATACGCCTTGTATTTTTGAGTTTGTGTATTTTGCCAGACCGGATTCGATCATCGATGGTATTTCGGTTTATAAGTCCAGACTTAGAATGGGCGATTATTTAGCACAAAGCATCATTGCAAAGGGTCTCCATCATGATGTGGATGTGGTGATACCAATCCCTGATACCAGCCGCACCAGCGCCCTGCAGGTCGCTCATCATTTAGGGGTTAAATACAGAGAAGGCTTTATTAAAAATCGCTACATTGGTAGGACTTTTATCATGCCTGGACAGGCGATACGACAGAAATCTGTTCGCCAGAAGCTAAATCCCATTGACCTTGAGATCAGGGACAAGAATGTTTTATTGGTTGATGACTCAATCGTAAGAGGAACGACGTCAAGACAAATTATACAAATGGCAAGGAGATCCGGTGCAAAGAAAGTATTTTTTGCTTCCGCAGCTCCACCGGTTAAATACCCCAATGTTTATGGCATAGACATGCCAGCGGCCAACGAATTAATTGCAAGCAATAAAAGTGATGGAGAGTTGGCTGAAATTATTGGTGCAGATTGGCTTCTTTACCAGACTCTGGAGGATTTAATAAAAGCTGTAGCCTTTGAAGAATCTGGAATCCAATCATTTGATACATCTTGTTTTTCTGGAGAGTATGTAACCGACGATATTACGGAAAAATATCTCAAAATCATCGAATTAAGACGCAACGACGCTGCAAAAGCCGAACTGGAACAGGCGAGAAAGCAACTGGAAATCAACGAACCATCGATTTCGATCAATTAATCAGGTCAATTAATTTAGGCTCTGCATTAACCCATTCTATTATTTTTGCAGCCGATGCCGACCAGTCACCTAAAACCAATCGCACTGATTTTTTACTGTCAATATCAATTGTATGACTATTGGGTCTATGGGTATGACCGTGGATTAATATATCAATGTTATTTTTCTGGATAACAGCAGCTACTTCACTTTCGTTGACATCCATGATGTCATTCGATTTCATCTGTTGGGATTGAATGCTGGTATCTCTTGCTTCATTTAAAATCTTAAGTCGTTTGTTAATTGGAAAATTTAAGAAGCTTCTCTGCCACTCCCGGTTCCTTACTATTTTTCTATACGCTTGGTATTCAACATCATCAATGCAGAACTGGTCGCCGTGACTGAGCATGACTCTTTTATTTTTATACGAGAAGATGGTCGGCTCTTGGAGCAACTCAATACCGGTCTTGGACAAAAAATTCTCCCCGATAAGAAAATCTCTGTTGCCGTGCATCAAGTATGTTTTGATACCTGCTCGGACCAAATTTTTTAGTTGGTCAGTAATCTCACTGTGAAGTGGGTCTTCGTAATCGTCTCCAATCCAAAACTCAAACAGATCACCCAGTATGTAAAGCTCGGGATTCGGTGTTGAGAGAGCAAGAAGTTCATCAATGAATTCTTGAAATACACCAGTGACCTCAGGCCTGGTGTGGTGCAGATGCAGATCTGAAATAAATAACTTTGTCATATATTTAATTTGGCGATTAATCCGGATTTAGCTATTGTTTTCAAAGACCAGTTTTTTTTGCTTCTAAAATGATGATGGGAGCAACCGGCACATCTTGGAGGTCTTGGAAGGTTTGAGTTGCACTCTGGCCAATTGCAGCTACAACTTCAAACCCACTAATAACCTCTCCAAAAACAGCATAACCCCACCTAGTGGGCATTGGATCCAAGGAAACATTATCTACAAGGTTGATATAGAATTGTGAACTGGCTGTATGCGGTTCACTACTTCTTGCCATGCCTACTGTCATCCGACGATTGCTCAGGCCATTGCCAGATTCATTGACAATCTCAGGTTTGGTTTCCTTCATTTCAAATTCAGTTGTATACCCTCCTGACTGAATAACAAAACCTTCAATGACCCTGTGAAAAATGGTGTTTGTGTAAAACCCTTCTTCCACATAGCTTAAAAAATTTTCGACACTGATCGGGGCTCTGTTTCTATCCAGTTCGAGTGTGAACGTACCTGAAGTGGTAACAATTTCGACTTGCGGATAATTTTCAGATGCAATGCTTGGATTGATGAAGAGGAAGCAACCGATCAGAGTTAACAACAAATTTTTGAGGTATTTTTTCATAGTTGGAGTCTTATTTATTCAATTCGCAATCCACTTTTCAGATGAGACCTTTCTTTGGTATTTAGGTATTTCTAAATTCAATGTCGAGGCAACTAGAGTATTTTTTAGGAGCATGGCAACTGTCATTGGTCCAACACCACCAGGCACAGGTGAGATCCAAGACGCCCGCTCTTTTGCAACGTCAAATTGAACATCGCCTGTAAGTTTACCACTTGCATCTCTGCTGATACCGATATCGAAAACAACAGCACCTTTTTTAATCCAGTCCCCAGGGATAATATTTGGTTTACCGACTGCTACTGCAAGAATTTCTGCTTGGCGCACAAAGTTTTTTAAATTCTTGGTAAAACGGTGGCACACTGTTGTGGTGGCTCCTTTTAGCAATAATTCCAGAGCAAGCGGTCGTCCCACCAAGTTAGAAGCGCCAACGATTACGGCGTGTTTACCAATTGCATCAACTCCAATGTAGTCAAGCATTGTTATTACTCCAATTGCGGTACAAGGTCTTAGTATAGGTATTCTCTGCATTAACCGCCCTATGGTATAGGGGTGAAATCCATCAACGTCTTTTTTTGGGTCTATGGTTTCTATAATCTTTGTTTCGTTAATATGATCCGGTAGTGGGAGCTGAACAAGAATGCCATTAACCTCAGGATTGTTGTTCAACGATGCAACCAATTCAATTAGTTCCTTTTCAGATGTAGCTTCAGGCAAATCATAATTGAACGATTGCATTCCTACTTGATCGCAAGCAATTCTTTTGTTTCTGACGTAAATTTTTGATACAGGATTTCCACCAACTTGGACAACTGCCAAACCCGGTGGATTTGTCCCTTCCGTCTTCGCTTTAGAAATTATCTCTTTAATTTCAGAGATGGTTTCTTGGGCGATCATTTTGCCATCAATTATTTTTGCAGTCATATAGAATCACTCTGTTTAAGCTGGGTAAGTCAAGATAGCAAAGGTTAAACTTAGATCCAACTTGGAAAAGTAATTTGAATAATAATAATTCATTAAAATCGTCTGGTTTTATCCAAACCTCAGTATAATACTGGACTTAATAAGTTTTGAATCATTATCGGGGCATAGCGCAGCCTGGTAGCGCATCTGCTTTGGGAGCAGAGGGTCGGGGGTTCAAATCCCTCTGCCCCGACCATGAATGCAAGCGCCCGTAGCTCAATTGGATAGAGCATCAGCCTTCTAAGCTGAGGGTTGGAGGTTCGAGTCCTCCCGGGCGCGCCATTAAAGGAAAGGTGAACAGTGAAAATAGCAAACATGAAGACTGATAAGGGGGATATCCGCATAGAGTTATTTGATGAGGATGCACCTAATACAGTCAAAAATTTTATCGATTTAATTCAGGATGGTTTCTACGATGGATTAAATTTTCACCGTGTCATTCCCAATTTTGTTATCCAAGGCGGTTGCCCCAATGGGACTGGAACGGGTGGCCCTGGCCATCATATCGCCTGTGAAATAAATACTAAGAAACACCTTACAGGGTCACTGTCAATGGCCCATGCAGGCAAAGACACGGGTGGCAGTCAGTTTTTTATATGTCACTCTCCCCAGCCCCATCTTGATGGTGTACACACAGTCTTTGGTCAAACCTCCGATACGGATGTGGTAAATGCAATCCAACCGGGAGATAAAATAATCTCAGTTAGTACTGATGAATCTACTGAGTAGAGAAACCAGTCCATATTTACTCCAGCATTCTGATAATCCTGTTGATTGGTTTCCTTGGTCCGAGGAAGCTATAGAGAAAGCAAAACAGGAATCTAAACCAATTCTTTTATCGATTGGCTATTCCAGCTGTCACTGGTGCCACGTTATGGCACATGAATCCTTTGAGGATATAGAAACCAGTGAACTGATGAATAAGTTTTTCGTCAACATTAAACTAGACCGGGAAGAGAGGCCGGATCTTGACAAGATCTACCAAACTTCGTATCAACTTCTGACCAATCAAGCAGGAGGATGGCCGCTAACCGTTTTTATCAATCCGGATACCCTGCAACCTTTTTTCGTAGGAACTTATTTTCCAAAAGTCTCGCGTTATGGCCTGCCTTCATTTAAGGAAGTTCTTGGTGGTGTTTATCACTACTTCAATGAAAATAGAGCCAAAATCCAGGCAGACGGGTCAGCAATCAAAAAATCACTGCTGAAGATGGAAGAATTTTTAGACACCGAATCCAAGGAACCCGACCATGGATTGGTGATGAATCTTTTTACAAATTTACAAGAATACTTTGACCCTGAAAATGGAGGATTCGGGTCGGCCCCAAAATTTCCACCGTGCCACAAGATTGATTTTTTAATTAGATTACTCAGTGACCAGGAAGTTGGGCAAAAAGATAAAAATCTGGCTTTTTTAATGGCAGATTTAACTCTCAAAACAATGGCTGATCGTGGTTTGTATGATCATTTGGAAGGAGGATTTTTCAGATATTCTGTTGATCAAAAGTGGGAGATCCCACACTTTGAAAAAATGCTTTATGACAACGCGCAATTGATTCGCCTATACGCATTGATGCACATGACTTCAAATAACCCTCACTACAAAGAAGTTGTTTTGTCTGTTTCAGGTTGGATGACTGATAAAATGCTCTCTGATCATAATCTATTCTATTCAGCAATTGATGCCGATACTGACCAAGAGGAAGGCGGAACATATGTTTGGTCTGACGATGAGATAGAAAAACTTTTGGATCCTGATGAATACTTGATGCTTAGGCAACACTTTGGACTGGATCAAGCAAATAATTTTGAGCATTCTTTTCACTTGCAAATTAAGAGAAAATTGGCAGACGTTGCCTCAGAGCATAAACTTTCTCTCGAAGCAGCAACCCAATTGAAACAGACTGCCTTGAATAAATTACTAAAGGCAAGAGAAATAAGAGTTCAGCCTGCAATTGACAAAAAGCTGTTGACCGGGATCAATGCTTTGACAATCAGTGGGTTGTCGGCATGTGCTATTGCTTTGAATGATGAAGAATTAAAATCCACTGCTTTAGAATGCATGAATTCTCTGTTGTTATTGAATTATCGAGATGGTGTTCTCTATACCCAGCCAAATCATGCCAGCAATGAAGTTGAAGGATTTCTTGACGATTATGCTTTTACCATCAATGCAATTATGCACACCCTTGAATTAAGGTGGAACAGCGAATACTTAACGGCTGCTTTACGCCTAGCCTCAAGAATGATTGATCAATTTTATGACAGTCAAAATGGAGGTTTTTATTTTTCCTCCGGAACTCACCAAGGGCTGTTTCATCGCAGCAAAAATTTTTATGACGATGCGACTCCATCCGGTAATGCCGTTGCTGCAAAAGTTCTCCTAAGACTGGGATTCCTGACGGGCAAACCGGATTTTATTGACATAGCCGAGCAGATGCTCAAAACAGTAAACACACATATGAAAAGTCGTTTAGACGCAACCGCCAGTTTGAATACTGTAGTTATGGAATACCTGCAACCAATTGAAGTGATCATCCTCAGAGGTTCTAAAAACGATCTCGAACTTTGGCAAAACCAAACGCGAAAAACACTGAAAAGGCGCACGATATGTTATGCCATTCCTGACAGTGTGTCGGATTTACCTGAGAGTCTTTCTGCCAAGAAATTTGAAGGGGTAATTGTGGCATATATCTGCCGTGGGTTTTCATGTTCCAAGCCTATAAATGACTTCAAAGACTACCAAGAATATTTGACTGAATCCTCGGCTAGGGCACAATAAGCCATTTCAAAAGTTAATTAGAGTTAAAATATTGATAAGAACAATGGTGGGCGTAGCTCAGTTGGTAGAGCTCCGGGTTGTGGTCCCGGCGGTCGTGGGTTCAATCCCCATCGTCCACCCCATGGTACTAGGGCCGTTAGCTCAATTAGGCAGAGCAGTGGACTCTTAATCCATTGGTTATAGGTTCGATTCCTATACGGCCCAAATAACAAGGAGCTTTAAATGCATTCAGATATTGAAATAGCAAGGCAAGCAGACATTAGACCGATCGCAGATATTGCAGCAAACCTAGGCATTCCTGAAGAATATATTGAAACTTACGGTAAGCATAAGGCAAAAGTTAATCTTAAAATTAACTCAGACAGAGAAATAACAGGTCAAAATAATGGGAAATTGATCTTGGTCTCCGCCATGACTCCAACCACAGCCGGTGAAGGTAAAACAACGATCACGGTTGGTTTAACCGATTCCTTGGCATTGCTTGGGCACAAAGTGGTCACGTGTATGAGAGAGCCTTCATTGGGCCCTTGTTTTGGTATGAAAGGAGGCGGCGCAGGTGGGGGTATGTCGCAAGTGATTCCCATGGAAGATATTAATTTACATTTCAACGGTGATTTTCATGCAATCACTTCCGCACATAATTTGATAGCTGCAATATTGGATAATCATATGCATCACGGGAATGAGTTAAATATTGACCCTCGTAGGATCATATGGCAGAGAGTGTTGGATCTGAATGATAGAGCTCTAAGACAGGTAATAATTGGTTTAGGCGGACCTGCAAATTCTATACCACGTCAAGATAGTTTTTCCATCACTGCAGCGTCTGAAATTATGGCTATTTTTTGTCTGTCCAGTGATTTTCAAGAGCTTAGAGAGAAGATTGACGCAATTATTGTAGCCTATAATTTTAACAATCATCCTATTACTGTTTCTGATCTGAAAGTTACGGGTGCACTGATGGCTTTATTGAAAGATGCAATAAAACCCAATCTAGTGCAAACACTTGAAGGCAACCCCGTTTTTGTTCACGGTGGACCGTTTGCAAACATTGCTCATGGTTGCAATAGCATAATTGCGACAAAATTAGCTATGAAACTGGCAGATTACACCATTACCGAAGCTGGATTTGGTACTGAATTAGGTGCTGAGAAATTTTTTAATATTAAATGTCGAAAAGCTGGTATATCTCCCAATGCAGCAGTGGTTGTTGCAACTATTAAGTCATTGAAGGTCCATGGTGGGGTTGCAAAAAAGGATGTTACTCAACCCAATCCAGAGGCTGTGACAAAAGGCATTGAGAATTTGAAGAAGCACATTGAGAATATTCATGCTTTCCATGTTCCTGTGGTCGTTGCCATTAATCGCTTTTCTTATGACACCGATGAAGAAATTAATATCGTCAAGGAAAAGTGTGATTATTTGGGAGTTGATGTGGTTCTCTGCACAAATTGGCAAGACGGTGGTCAAGGCGCCATAGAGTTAGGCAAAGCGGTCACCAACCTGTGTGAAAAACACACCAGTGATTTTAAGTTGTTGTACGATGATAATCTTCCCTTGCTGTCTAAAATCACTAAAATTGCCACAGAGATGTATGGAGCAAATGAGATTTTGGCGGATAAACAGTTAAGAAAAGAAATTGAGAGTATAGAGAATCAAGGATTCGGACATTTACCCGTGTGTATGGCCAAAACGCCAGGTTCCTTGTCCACGGACCCCAATCTTAAAGGGAGACCAACAAATTTTGGTGTCCCGCTTAGAGGCGTCAGATTGGCCTCAGGGGCTGGGTATATTGTTGTCTTGACAGGCGCTATTATTACCATGCCTGGATTGCCAAAAAGACCAGCAGCTGAGCTTATTGATGTGGATGACAACGGTCTAATTAATGGGTTGTCTTAGCTTTTTTTAAGGATTTCAAGGAGTTCAAAACTTACAAGCCTTATTGATTTTGCCTCGGTGGACAAGGCACGTTGCCATAAGAGCAAAACACACAACAATCTCCTTTTTTGGGGGTTATCATCAACTTGCAGTGTGGACAATCCAGGAAAAACAAACAAGAATCTGTCGCCATCACATGCGAGCTCTGACCCTCGCAAGCTGGACAGGTCACGGTGCAATTACTCTGAATCATCTTGATACATCAATCATCGAGCAAAAAACCTTGAGTCAGTTATTCTGGTGATCACTCTGGTTTGTAAAGGTTTATTCTGTATATATATAGTGTATGCAGCAATAACCGACCTACCTACAGTAAAACTGATTGTGAGCTAAAATACAAATTGACTTAGGTATAGTAGATTTACTTTTTTGCTGTTTTAGACAAATAATTAGTCCGGAACACCCAATCCCAGAGAGAGAAAACAGAAGCAAAATGAACGTCTTGATATTTATGATGCAGGGCATGATATTCATTAATCCCTGCAAACGGTAGATGCCTGTACAGCGAAGACTTTACCCCCGAGTGGATATCCAGTTCGTGCAATACTTTAATGATCAGAAACAGGACAATGGTCGGAAATGAAACCCCACCCAAAATCAAAAAAGCGATGAATGGGCCCAACAGTCCAATCAACCACTCAAGTGGGTGTTCGTAAAGGTAATCCGATGGGAATGGGTTCCTAGCTCGATGGTGTATGTTGTGGATTTTTTTAAACAGAAAATCACTTTTGTGCAGGAGTCTGTGAAAACAATAGAAATAAAAATCATCAATGAGTAGAACCGCGACCAATTGCACAAGGACAATCCAGAGATTTTGATAACCGACGATGATCCAGTCACTCATCAAGTAGAGCCCAGCTGGGAACACGATACACATGATTGTTATATTCATCAAAATGAGGGGCAAGTGTTTTCCGAATGAACTGGGTCTGTGTTTGTACTTGGGAATATAGGAAAGTTGATTAATGCCGTTAACCAATATCAGTTTTGAATAACATATGCCAAGCAAATTTAACCCTAGAAACAAGCCGCTTATTGTTAAAAATACATTCAGGTAAATGGAGGTGTCAATCATATTGGTCTACCCATGTACTGTCTCAAACAGAAGGGTTAGCGATAGTTTTATTTTCTTCATAACCCAATTATAACCCATCAGTCGTTGTATTTTTTTCGCTGTGCGGTAATCATGTGACCCCATTTGTTTTCTACCACATTTAACGCATCTGGAAACGAATCCAATAGACAATCCTTATTCATTGGTGCAAAATTTTCCGGACCGCCTTCTTCAGGCCACTGGCGGGTTGCGTCAACAATAATTTTACTCGACAGGTGGCTGTTGTAACCGGTGATATCGGGATCACCCATGGAACTCGGATCGGTCGATAAACCAACCGCATGTTTAAGAATTTTACTGGCAGTGCCAGGTTGCCAGCGTGCTGCCACCGCTCGCATCACTTCCAGTGAGTTGTGGATGTTGACATCCTTGTCGACCACCACCAAAACTTTTGCAATGCCAAGGAATTGTGCAAATTTTTCGGCATGTTCAATTGCTTCACCTGGCCGTTGCTTATCGATGCTTAGAAAAAAGAATCCCACCATGTCAGATGGTAAATGTATTCCGACCAAATTAGGGATAAGTTTCCTCATATTGTAATTGGAATTTGCCTCGCCAGGGGAGGTGATAAAACCTCTGGAGACCCCAGTAAATGAATTGACAAATATGGGATTTTTCCGATGGGTGATTGTTTTGATGTTCATGTAGTATTGTGCTGCCATTGCTTCGCCCATATAACCAAAGAACTCACCAAAAGGGCCTTCGGGCTCCATGTCATCCAAAGGAATCTCACCTTCTATGATCATCTCAACATTTGCCGGCACAAGAATGTCTGAATCCTCGCATTTTACCACTTCAACAGGGCGGCCCAAATAACCCCCAGCAATTTCTAGTTCATCTTGCTCTAAGCGTGCTGTTTTAGAGCTGCTCATGGCAAAAACAAAAGGGTCTGCTCCATAGATAACGGCTGCTTTGGCAATTTTTTCTCCACGTTTTGCTCGTCCAGACAATGAGACTTCTCCATGCTGACCTTTGCCAGCATTCACAGCAATTTTTCTTGGTCCTTTGATTTGCATCCGATAGGTGCCAACGTTTCGCCCATTTTCAGAGTCAATGGTCACAAGGTTGCCAGTGTTTATAAATTGTCCGTTGTCGGCTGGATTGGTTTGCAGAAAGGGAAAATTCTCGAGGTCGATTTCATCACCGCGAAGAATCACTTCTTTACAGGGTGCTGCTTCAGTGGGTATCTCTTTAGGCTTGATGCCTTCAATGGGGCACAATGCGGTCATTTTCTTGAGCGCCTCTTTGTAATTTGATACTTGGTCTTCACCTATATCGCTGAGATTAACGCCCACTGCCAAGGCTTCTAGGTCTGCAGCTCCGTATTGGTTTGCAATGACAGGCCCTTCGACCCACTTGCCGTTAATTTTTACCCGTTCAGCAAGGACCGCAGGAGCACCTAGGAACCCGAATTCATCGATGAGCTTGTACATCAGCGCGGTGTATTCGTATTGGTCTTGGTCTATTTCTTTAATGCGGAGGAGTCTGCCACTGGCTTCGATGGCATCCATGAATTCACGCAATGAATTGAAAGGCCCAGTTTTCTTTGTTTTGTCAGACATTAAAGTAACTTTAACCCAATGAAATAGCCCCCACAAGTACTGGCCTGCAATATAAGAGTTGAGGTTGAACTGGGTCTAATAATCAATTTCCTATACTCAAAATATCTTCCCGCATAGACTCGATTCCAGTGATTCTCTGGCCACTGTGGGTCGGTATACATTTCTGGTTACGCTGGCAGTTCAAGCTTCTGGGACAAATGATTCTGGCAGGTACGTGAACTGACTCACCCAACCATTGAATTCTTAGGATGTGGCTTAATTTTTCGATCACCTCTTTCATATTGGGGTTGAGTTCTGCCTCGCCGCCACTTTTTTGACAGTCTTGTTCGAGGCTTTGTAACAGTTCATTGCCATCAATCCCTTGGTTTTTTATGGCCGGAATCAAGTCAATCCCTAGGGACAGCAATTTCAAGTTTCCTGCCAAGTCTTTGACCCGAATAGTGTGACAGCAATACAGGTAGGTTTGGTCGCCATTTTTCAAAATAGAAATCTGGGATTGGGGATTTTTGACGTAAGTCTCATTCAGCAACCTAAACACAGCCCAGTTTGGGCAGGGGTCTGATACCATCGTCATATTTCCCCACGGCAAAGGTATTCCATTGCCACGGTATACTGCAGTTAGGTATCCCGGTTGATAAGCTTCAAAGTAATGCCAATAAGGATAGCTGGATACCGAGGTTACGCGTCTCATCAATAGGGCAGGAGAGAGTTTTAATTGTTGGGCAGAGACGATTTGATGTCTGTTTCGTACCAGGAAACGATAAAATGGTTTTTTTGGACAGAGTAATGCACCGGCAAAAAAACTGGATTCAAAATCATGCCAAGCGGAAAGGACATCCCATGAGTGAACATTACCTGTAGTAGCCAAATTTTGATCTTTTGAACCGAACTCATTGTCCCCTGAGGTGATCGCAGATCTTAGGCCGTCGCCCCGATGCAATATTTTGTGGCCCAGGTGGACTGATAGATCGTATTTCAATCGTTCTCGATCTTTTTTTAATGCTTTGTTTACATAGACCTCAGAAGGGGACTCAAAGAATGAACGAAGCAGGGTTTTGTTTCGAGCTTGCGGTGTGGTCTCGGTTGTTTTTTGACTAAACCATTTAATCTTTAATCCGTTTTTTTTGTACAAACGCTTTAGGTCATTATGGTCCAATGGAAATTTTTTATTGCCGACCTCTTCGGCAGCTTTCTCCAAATCTGGAAACCGGTTTCTGTTTATTTCTTGATAAGAACGGATCAGAAGTTGGGCAAATTGTTTACCTGAAATGCCGGTTTGCTCTAGCAGTTCTGGGATTGCGCCTTGCAACAATTCTTTGCTGTAGAGAAACCCTGGCTCTAAGGGGAGGGCGAAGGGTTTAAGCTCATTTGTTTGATCCGTGGGAATAGAAATATCAAGGTTCTCATCGAGAAACCATTCCGGTTCTTTTTGGAAAATGTTTGCAATTTGTTGAAGGACATCATCAGATGGCAGCCGTTTCCCATTCTCAATCATGCTGAGGTAGGAGACCGAAGGGGCTGTTTTAGGGTTGTCTTCACTGCAACGCTCCGATAAGTCTTCCAAAGTAAGCTTATTGCTTTTTCTAATGGTTCGGATTTTTGTTCCGAGAAAATGACTTTTTCTAAACAAATTCGACATTGTGAAATTTACATTGTGAAATTTTTACTGTGAAATTTTAACTAATAATAATTTACAATTCCAATATAAATCAAATATCAATGAAATTACAAAATGGAAAACATAGAAACAATTGGTTAATAAAGTTCAGAAATAAAAGAATTATTAATACGGGAAACAACATGATCAAAGACAATAAGCAGGATAGTTTGTCCGAAAAAAGGAACCGGACCATACTGACCAGAAGACCGCTTTCTGAGATGGAGATGATCGATTTAATGATTTATGGCGAGGATGTGG
>Ga0208568_1000354_pt1 | contig 18054 bp, 22 predicted proteins | sample DeeseametaMP2969_FD_184165 | JGI IMG/M metagenome (GOLD analysis project Ga0208568, IMG submission 184165) | Marine microbial communities from the Deep Atlantic Ocean - MP2969 (SPAdes) | ecosystem: Environmental > Aquatic > Marine > Oceanic | place: South of Funchal, North Atlantic Ocean... | reverse complement strand
TTCGAGTCCCCAGTTTCTCGTGCCAGAATTCAATTTCATAATCACCGGGATCAAGCCCATCAATCTTGTAAACACCATCTTTTTGGGTCACAGCAAAGAAAGGATGGTCTAATACTGCAACGAAGCCTCCCATCCAGGGATGCACATCACATTTAATAGGGAACATCCCTTCAGCGTATTCAAATGTCCGTAATGTCTCTTTCAGGAATTTCGGCATGGTTACATTGAATTCATCATTTTCTTCTGGCAGTGTATGCAGGTTATGCAGCACACTGTCGGAATTAAGAAATTTCAAAGGTTGACCGACCATGAGAGCCAGTACATGAGGCGAATAAGTACAGCCATTTTGATCCAATACCACCGGTTCTTCCGGTGGAAAATATTCTTTTTCCGGAAGTCCCGAAATGACCTGGACAAAAATATTGCCCAATGTATTGCCTTCTCCCAAGACCAGCGCTTCTGAACGTCCGGTGAACCTTGCAGGATCGGTCTCATGTTTTTGTACACAGATTGGTTCGATGGCCATGTCAAACTTTTTCAGTTTGGGGATTTTTCCTTCATAGGTAATTGTACCCGTGATGGAACCGCCAGCCATCAAGTGAGAACAAAAAAAGGCAATTGCAATGAGAGACGTGAAAGGTTTTTGTAAAATCATAATAACCTCATATTGATCTTTTTGATTCTAATTGAAAAAGACATTACATCATATTCATGATCATCATCGTTTCCAGGTCATAATCCTTTGACTCAGATACTGCGATGCCCGTAGGTGTCATCATATGGTTGTAATCGTCTTCCGTGGTATTATAATAACCGGCGGATTTCTGAGCAGCATCATCCGTATCATAAGTCATTTTTCCGGTTTCAAAAACACCCATGTAGTATGTACCGTCTGGTAAATTTTCGAACTCTGTTTCAGACATGGTATTTAGCGTATCCGATACTGATACTGAGAACATAGCGCTAGCTACGGTTCCGCCTGCCTGCGCAGTACTCCAATCACTGCCTTCCCAGAGATACGTCATAATCATCGTCGCTTCACTGCCGGCAACGTAATTCATGAACATTACTTTTGCATGGATTTCTGCAGATACAGCTTCTTCTTCTTTTTCATCTTCACAGGCTACAAAGATGAAACTGGCTATGATTACGAGCGCTGTTAGTTTTGATATTAGCTTCATATTACTTACTCCTTTTAGTTAACGCGGTGCTTTGTTTCCAGGATCGATAAATTCATGCATTAAAAAATTTACCAGATCCCAGGTTTGATCTTCATTTAAAGTTCCTTCCAACGCCGGCATGGCGCTGCCGGTTAAACCCGTTGCTAAGGTGCGGTAGATATCTTCTGCTTCCGTTCCGCCGATATACAGCCAGGGCTTGGACAGGTCCGGCGGAACAATTTTATTGCCCCAGCTGTCCTTCAACGTTTTTGTACTGGGTCCGTCAGCGTGCCCACTCAAACCATGGCATTTCGAGCATTCAATATCGATATACCATTGTTTGCCGGCAGTAATACTTTCTCTTGTACTTGCTTTTCGAGGTGGAACAGGAACCACTATTGCCCTGTCCTGCCGGGCAAATTTTTTGGGTGCAAAGGTTTTTAAATACGCGATGACAGCATGTTTACTGTTTGGTGGTAGATGGGACCAGGTGGGCATGGCGTTGTCATGGCCCATGCCTCGGCCTAATATGCGGTATAGATCTTCATCCAGGGGTACCTGTCCGGATTTTGTTGAACGAACCTTGAACTTACCATCGGTAAAGTTGCGTGGCTTGACTTCCAGGTTGCCGGCCACGACACCATCGCCCTTTCCCGATAAGCCATGACATACAGCACAACTTTCCGTATAAATTTGTTTGCCTTGAACCAGCAAATCATCCTTTTCCTGACTGAACAGGAAAGAGGACACGGTAATAAATAAAATGAATCTTTTTTCTAGCATAACCTTCAACCTCAAAACGCAAACATGACCATAAACATATGCCAGTTGGAATCCACATTGACAGTTCTGCCCATCCCGGCAACCCAGTCCGGGTTATACATGTTGGCGCCCGGTTCGGGGAATCCAAAAAGATTGTCCTGCATGGCAAATTCATATATGAGTGTCAGCGGTTGAGTCAAATGGTAGCGGACACCGAATGTCATTCTATTATAGGCATTCTGGCCATTATCCGGATCTGCCTCCTCATTGCCGGTCATACCCCTGGGCATGGGGTCACCAAAGTCCAGATATGTAGGATTGCCGTCATTATCCTCTCCATACTCCCAGGAAGCTGATTGATCAGCGCGTACCTCTTTGCCATTCACAGGATCAGCCCATTGATTCTGTAGGTCAACCCAATCATACCTGGCTATTAAATATAGACTCGTGGGTATAACAACAATGTCAGTACCAATAAAACCACCACTATAATCAAAGGGCCTGATGAGCCAAACCGGATCCTCGCTCAAACTTTTCTGATGGTCGCCATGTCCGCCGCCGCTGTCGCCTGCTCCGAAATAGGGCATATTCAGGTTGGTCATATCAATATCATCATCATGCCCTACGAGATATTGGGAATAGAGGTTGATAGGAAAACCGAGTAATTCCAGATCCAGGGTAACATCAATACCCCAGCGATAAAATTTGCTCAAGTCCTGATTTACATGAACATTAATATTGTCTAATTCATCCCAATAAGCAAGTATATCTGCCGTTGGATAGGGATTACCGGATAAATCACGCAAATTTTGAGCACCCATATAATAAAGCCCGCCAATCCTGAATTGCTTAATCATCCCGTCGAAAAGTCGAGAATAAGCTAAACGGGTATAATAGTCAAACTCTACATTTGTATCAAAATTTCCGTTGGTGCCGTTTACTACTGCCACTTCATAGCGCAATGAGTTTACCCCAAACATTTTCAGTCCATTAAACGACACTCCCACCTGGGGTGCATCCAGGCGGAATGATCCTTTCACTCCTTTAATACGATAGACTTCATAGGGAGCAAGGGCGGAACTCAAGCGGCGCAATTCTGAATAGGGTAATTCCAGTTCAAACGAACCAAACTTAATATTAGCCATACCGGTGCCGGAATTGAAGATGTTATTGTACTGAAAAAAGGCGAAATCCCAGTGGGCGTGTGACTCCGAACTGAACCGTCCCGATTTTACACTGAATTCCTGTTCTACACCCAAGGATGTCATAAAAGAAAGATTTTTACCAAATGTCCCGCCTAACCAAATGTGGCCTCCGGCATTACGGAATGAGCGTACATGGTATTCACCTCCGGAAGGTAATCCGGGCGGCGGTACTGCACGCATTTTGCTTTCAATAATGCGGTCTACGGCCATTTCGTGGAGCATGGCTGCCATAACGATTTGGCGCATGGACCAAGGGGGGGTGTCTTCTATGGTACCCGGAAGCTGGTAGCCATTGGCGCGAAACAGTTCTCCGAAGGCATTGAGTTTGGGTTCAGATACGTGACAGGTCTGGCAGGGTTTACCGTGCTTGCGGGCAAAAGCTGGAATAGCTGCCAGTTTTGAAGGCAAAATCAATGAAGATAAAACAACCCCAACTGTTATCATTGATACAAGTGAGAATTTGAGGATATATGGATTAAGTTTTAAAGTTAGGATCGGTAGGTTAGATGTCGGTTCAAGCTGGTGAGGAGTTTGACTGCTATTATCAATTTGCTTTACCAATAAAGAAGTATGTTTAGAACTTTTTTTTGGTTCATCCCGACATGATATATCCAAAAGATTATTGTTAATATTTATAATTGAACGAATGTAAAACCTTATCAATTAAGTACCAAGTTATTAGCCCCCCAGATATACATGGAAAAAGTATTTATTTGATAGAATAACTATATCATTGTGGAAATTTACTCATCCACAACCATCCCTCCAGAACCTGGCAATGGAAAGTGACATAGGCTGATCCCAGTACAGCCCATTTATGTAAGGATGGTTTGGTGATGTTTACTGCTGTAATCAACAATCAGTATGCCATCAGCCAAAACTAATTTATCGATTTTAGATAAAGCTATCTCTTGCGGATTAAGTACACCATCTGCTTGGAACAGTTCTCCATTTTCTGTTCTTTTGGTATATTCCCCTTTATAGGTAATGCCCTCTTTTGTATTCATCACATCTTGACTAAAATATTTAATCCATTGAGAGAGATTTATATTGTAATGGGGTAATTTTGTGTCAGGATACAAAGCGGTCTGTCAGCGTACCATCAGACTCCACAGTATAAACAACTTGCTGAACACTAAACCGGCATTTATATCCATCCACCATATTATACTTGATTGGATTGGACTGCTGACCAGTTAAAGTCTTAAGCCACTTTCTTAATCTGGAAACATTCTTCTGCGTTACACGGACATCACGAATAATTTTTCTGGTATGTTTGGTAATTACACCTCTTGCAAGAGCAAATGCCCATAGAGTTCTGCATTCCTCAGTTAGCTTTCTATCTTTTGACTTTAATCCATTTTCATAATCTGGATGAAGTATAAGCAGCTTGCCTTGAAATCTGAATTCAATCTCTTCCTTCCTAATAAAGACAAATGAAATATCTTTCCAATCAATGGTGGGACAGAGTCCATCAATAATAATGTTGCTCTCATTTAATATTGCCGCTACCCTATTATCATCGATTTTTATGCGTTCAGAATACGTACGGTCTAAAATATCTTCACAGTATTGATTTAGCACAACCAATCCATAGTTCGGCTGAAAATCTTGTGCTACTTGCGGAAGGTTGCTGATGCTGATATGCTTTTTTTGAGCCGCAGGGTAATCCTTTGCTAAACTTATATCATAAAGCTTATTACAGTTTTGTATATATTTGTTTATCGCTATCCAGATAGCACGCTCATAGGCCAGGATCTGATTGGCTTTATCAACACCAATTAGGGTAGTTCGACCAATATTCTGGTCTTCCAGTTGCTTAATTAACCTATCTCGCCTTAAGGTCCAGTAATCCAATAATTGTTTCAATAAATCTGGATTATGAACACCAGCGAACGCTGTTTCCAGTTTAAGCGCTTGATTGACTTCACTTGTAGCTCTGCTGCCATCTTTTTTATCAATTTGCCATAACAATATTGGCTTATCAATATCCTGTAATACTCTATACCAATCCTCGCTTTTGAAATCCGGTAACTGAGGAATCTTATCATCAAATAACACCGTATTTTCGCTTGTTATGGTAAGAATAGGTTTTGTCTTTTTATCGCTCATTTGACTTTAATTGATACTCAATGATACAACTGGATAGAAAGAATATTCAACAAGAACCGTTGTGGTTTATTGTGGTGTGGGACCTTGACAAAATGTCAAGACTTGGCTCTATTTCAACAGCACCATTTTCTTGGTCTGTATGTATTCACCAGCCTGTATCTGGTATAGGTAGATACCAGCACTTACTGGTTTGCCATAGTCATTGGTTGCATCCCAGATGACTGACTTGTAGCCTGCGTCTTGAGTCTGGTTGATTAGAGTCTTTACCTGTCTGCCTAGCATATCGTAAATGATGATATTCACAGCAGCCTGTTCAGGTAAATCATAACGCAATGTTGTCACTGGATTGAAAGGATTCGGGTAAGGATTTAGGAGGATTAATTCTTCGGGTAATCTATTTCTTAATTCGGGAGCCACACCAACTGTTTCACATTGATTGCAAATATCCAATGATGTTTGAAGTGCTGTATTAATTGAATCAAAATCGAATAATACAAATTTCTGAGCAACAATCATTTCATGATTAATAATCGCAAAATCGGGGTAATCATCCGCCATAAACCAAAGAAAAAACTGATCAGTATCTATAATTATTGGAATTCCCGGTTCTCCCAGTCCACCCCAACCCTCACAAGAGTAGGCCCCGGCTCCATCCATAGTATAGAGAGCGGAAATAAAAGTAATTGCAGGTTGATCCTGCCAAATAATTATCAAGCTGTCTACCAGACCGGCAGTGGATGCTCAGCCAGGTCAAAGAGGGGCCTGCATGGCAATAAAGGTGATGGTATAGACCCCTCCATTGGTGGCGCCATTTAGATCAGCTAGACGGATGCTGTCCTGGGGATAATCACCATAGCAGACTTCAAAGCCAGCGAACTGGTCATCCTGGGAAATCGTATCACCGACGCTATAGACTTGGGCTGTTGAAACATCTGGGTTAAGAATCAACAGACTCAATCCCACAACATAATGAACCATTAAATAAATCGGTTTAATTTTAATTGCTAATGACACTTTTTCCTGGTAAACCCAAATTTACCCCCAATCTTTTTAATAAAACACCCCGCTAGGAGGGATATGAATGTTACGTAAGCAAAACCATCTTCCTAGTCTGCCTGACGCTATATCCTGAGCTTGTTGAAGGATTTCCTGCTGAATAGTGGAAGAATCTGCTGGAACATTGATAGTAGTGGCTAATGAGAAAGAAATAAAAAGTAAAAGTAAGGGTGTTTTTTCATGGTGAGCCCAAATCTACCAACACCCTCACAAGCAAAAAACCCCTTTAGGTGGCGGGGGTTGATGCCTAACCATCTTGTTGGTAATCATCGCTTCATGGCACATTACTCAGACAGATCTTTTCGCCATTTTGGACAAAAACAGTCTAAGTGTATCCCAATACTGCGGGTAATTGCTGATAGTATTATGGCCGGCATCTTTTATTGTCACATAATGACTCTTCCCACCCCAATGTTCTACTAAATTTACGGACCGTTCATTCGAAATAATCCTATCCTGACCGGCAATAATCGCCATCATAGGGGCTGTTATTTCCTGGGCGATCTGAACAGATTCAAACGGTTGCTTCAGCAACAATTTCACTGGAAATACGGGGTAATGCTCTTGCGCAATTTTTACCAGGCTATCAAAAGGACTGATCAATATGACCGCTTTAACCTGTCTATGTTTTGCTACATAGGTTGCTACCGCTGCACCCAGGCTGCGACCCATGAGAATAATATTGGTTGAGGAAATGCTATACGTGTCTGAAAAATGGTCGAAGATAAACAAGGCGTCCGAAAAAAGGCTGGCTTGGCTGGGGCTGCCGGTACTCTTTCCATAACTGCGATAGTTCATGAACAATAATGATTCTTTCTCATACTTTTCAAGGTCAAAAAGGTTGTTTGAAACCTCCTCAGCATTGCCACCGTAATAAATGATAAGGGGATGCTCAGGACTGCTCTCTCTATTTATAAACCATCCATGTAGATTAAAGCCGTCATGATTAATATTTATTTCAAAATGAGAAAATTTCTTGAGAAGGAATTCCTTGCTTTTACTTATTCCTGTGGGGAAAAATATAAATGAGCTCTGTTTAAAATATAAAAATGCCAACGTGGCACAGTAAAAAATAAACAGTATTAAAAGCAGGTTAGCTATAGTCGTTTTCATCTATCTACACGCTTATCAATTTTTCCAGTGCTCTTTCAATCTTCTCAACCTGTTCCAAATCCTTATCGGTGATTTTAGGCAATCAATTCAAGTCCATATTGTCTTCCAGATCGACAATTAAATCAATTTCCTGCATGGATTTTCCAGGTCAAGATGGTACTTAGAATACATGATTACCTCCGGAAAATAATCTTATCATCAGTAAAGGTAAAAACAAAGGTGCGCAAGTTTGCTTTGGCGCTTATTTTACCAACAGTACTTTTTGGTAATCGGAAAAATGGGCTGTGTCAAAGCGGATCACATACAACCCGGACGGAACCGGATTTCCCGAACCATCTTTTCCATTCCACACAACCTGGTGCTCACCTGCTTTGATGAACGCCTCCATCAGTTCTTTCACGTGCTTTCCGTTCAGATTAAATAATTCCAGACTCGCATGGCAGTCCACCCCAATATTAAACCGAATTTCAGTAGTGGCATTGAACGGATTCGGAAAAGCAGGATGCAGGGCAAAATTTTCCGGGACGGGCGTCCAGGGTTCATCTATGTCAACCACTGACTCTACATCCAGGCTAATGTCAAAAGTCCCGGAAAACCCATTATCATTTTCCTGAACCGGAATAATTCTGTTCTGTGCATCCGGATCTGAGGCCAGGGAATCTCCCGCTATGTTTGGATCGCCCTCAAAATAAACCTGAGTGATCAGTTCCGTACCATCAGCCGCAACGATCCTGTAGTGGAAATGCTGGGGCCTGTTCCCATAGAATCCGGGTCTGATCGTTTCAAATAAGTAACTTCCACCCTCATCGGTATAGACCCTGCCCCTTAGATTGTACTCGTCGTTATTAGAATTCCCGGAATTGCAGCTTTCGAAAATACTGTAGCAACCGTTATCGTTGGCATGCCAGATATCCACCACTGCATTTTCCAGGGGTGTAGAGCAGTCATCGGAAGATACCTTGCCGCTGATAAAAAATCGGTCACCGGGCTCATCCTCGGAAGCAATCACGCTACGGAAGGGCGCATCGGAGGCGTAAAAGGGTCCTTCGGCATCATCGGTAGTTAATTCACAGGAATTGGCAAAAGTCCTCAGCGGAAAGATTACTCCACCTGCCGCCGCGGCGATTCCGGTCTTGATGAATCGCCTTCGGGTTAGTTTTGGAGAAAACTGATCTGTCTTATTATCCAGACCTACTCCCTGCAGGCGATAATAATTTCCTTGAAAACTTCGGCACTTTTATCCAGCACCGGCTGGCAGGTGGCCACCGCAGTGTGTCCGCCGCCACCGTAACTCGCGCACAAAGCACCGCAGTCCACATTCGATGTTTTGTTGAAAATCGAGTAACCAACCGAAATCACATCAAATTCCCCCGCTTTTCCGTCAGATATGCGGACCGAGATATTCCCTTCGGAAAGGCCATCCAGGGTGTAAATCAAAAAGCGGTTGGCCGGGAGAATGTCCTTCCTGCGGAAATCGGAAACAATCACATTCCTGTCCAGATGTGAATTTTCACTGAAAAATACTGTTGCTACTTCTTGCATCTCCAGATAACGATTCACCCGTTCTTTCGAGTCAGGCATATCCAAAACCTCTTCCACAGAATATTTTGTCAACAGCTCCACCAGGGACGAAACCCACTGAAAATTGCTGATGTTCAGGTCCTGCTGGTAACCCATGCCGGTCCGCGGATCGGTCAGGAAGCCAAGCAGAAATGCACCTTCCGGATTTTTCACCTGGTCCAAAGTTAGATCCGCGCTGTCCACCAGATCTGTTTCCTTGACTAATTGTTCATATTTACTGAGTTCCGGATGATCGGGCAGGAAATACTTAAACACCAGGCCGGCGGCACTCGGTGCCACTTCTACCAGTCCGGTGAATTCTTCCGGCATGGCCGATGAATCAATTACAGATGAATGGTGGTCAAACCACATACCGCAGTTGGAATGATAGGGCAGATTGCAGATGATGTCACCTTCCTGGACATCCACTTTACCAGCCTGCATATCCTTGGGATGTGCCTGGACCAGCTCGTCGCAGAGCCCGACCTCCATCATGATTGCAGCAGATACGATTCCGTCCAGATCACCTCGATAAATAACTCTCATATTTTCCCCCCTGTGTTAGCGTAAAAAATGTGAATTGGCATACCGAATTTTTCACTTTTTTTAGGAAAAAGTCCAGCCTATTGAAACAACGCTGAAAAGGGCTTCACCCGGTAATGGTGATGATATTTCCTGATATGTCCGCGCTGTACTGGGACAGCGAGGATGTTGCTGGTTCCTGGAGCGCTGCTCCGGAGGTATTGAACCTGCTGCCGTGGCAGCCGCAGCTGGAAACTCAGCTGCTGAAACCGCCAATCTAACATCCCGAATGGGTACATCTTCTGCTGTATGCTTTCACGGACGTCTCCCCGGCCCGGTACACCAGTATTTCGTTGCTGCCCAGTTCATTACCGACTCTGACTTGCTTCGTTTTTCTGTGTTCAATCATAATACGATTTGGGAAATTACAACGTCCTATCCCTGAAATGGTTCATCCAAATATTGCTTCGCCAGGGTGATGGCGTAGGTATAATTATCCCGCTCGATACATTTTTTATAGGCAATCACCGCTTCCATCCGCTGCTGCTGACGGTCATGGATTTGACCTTTCAGCAAATAAGCATTGGCCAGGATCGCATCCAGCTCTGCATTGTATAACTGGATACAGTGATCCAGGAACCCCAAAGCTTTTTTGTCCTCCCCCAGTAAAAAGTAATAGTGCCCCCAGGCATAATTCAAATAGGAAGTAAACCAACGCTGCTGCATGGCTGTCAATTCCAACATTAGGGCGTTCAGTTTATTTAGGACTTTTTTCGCCATTTTCATTTCGCCAACGCGCAGCAAGCTTTCCACATAATGAATTTGATAATCATAATTATTGGGGTATTTCTCAGCGATCGTCCGGCTCACTTCCAAACCCCGTTGATCATCAATATCAGCAAAAAGGTAAATAAACGACAGGATGCTCATGGCTTCCGTCCAAGCCCAGGGACTTTGGGTGGCAGCAATTTCTATCTTACGAATCCCCGTTTCCCGTGAAGCCTCCAGCCCAAATAATTCCGCGCCTGCCTTTACCAGGATATTGCTCAAACCGGCATAATATTCTACGATCCCAAGGGGCAGGTAAGCATCCATGAGCTCGGGATCCTTTTCCAGCGCTTGCTGGATCACACGAAAACCCTGGTAAGCCGTGATCAATGTTGGGATCCATTTTTTCTGACCCAGTAAAATGCGTGCTTTTAATCCCCGGGCGGTACCCATGTACAGCAAATATTCCGGATGATCGGGGTACTTTTCCAGCAAACCGACATAACCAGCTTCAATTTCATCCAAATCTACATCCAGGCTGACATAGATCTGGTCCTGGGGTAGATGGGCCTCGCTGCGACGCCAGCGTGCCGCCACCCAGGAGACATGCACAACGGGATTTTCGGAATAGTCTTTCCGGGCCTGGCCCAGAATGCGGATGCTTTCTTCGAAATCATAATTATAAAAAGCATTTACCCCTTTCTGCACAATATCATCCCCGGGATGCTGGCCAAGCAGTATCGAAAGCATAGAAATGATGGAAGAAATTCGTTTCATGTGGCCGGAAATTATGGCAATTAGAAACTAATTCGAGAAAGTTTAGAATAAAAAAGCCCACGCAAACTGCGGGGGCTCAATTCAATTATTTACTACGAGGGATTTCCATAGCATTATGCCAAGCCAATTTCTAATTGTGCTGTATAGTAACTATTCGCATCTGTTGTTGCCGTTTCAGTTAAACTACTGGGGGCAGTTCTTTCAAACAGTACTTGAATGCCACTTTGATCTGTTTGGTTTGCAAGGTAGATATAGACATCCACTGTGACCTGTGCAAACAAGATTGTTGACAAAACAAGTAAACTAATAATTATGCGTTCCATTAATTTTAGCCTCTTCGAGAACCAATTTTACACCCCACCAGTCCTACAATGTCTATAAACAAAAAGCCCGCTGGGCTCCTATCTAATTCCTTTTAACTATAGCATTGATCAATATTAATGACTATCTCTTGGCTTTAGGGTCCACATGTCGTTCAAGCCTATCCTCAAAATTCAACCAATCTACATGAGTATCAAAAAAGACATGGGCCTGTGGTTTTAACCCTATATCGTTGTGGACATTGGCCAAAGTAATGTGGATCTCATCGAGCCATTTGGTGGAACGAAACAGCATGGAACTGCCGCAATGGCTGCAAAATCCGTATTCAGATTTTTTGGAGGATGAAACCCAACTTAAAATTTTTTCACCTTTCTCCAAGGTAAAATGTTCTTTGTTTACTCCAAACCATGTGACAAACCCTGCACCGTGAGACCGCTGGCAGCGGGTACAATGACAATGGGCACACCATTTTACGGGCAGCTCTACTGTGAACTCAACCTGTCCACAAAGGCATGCCCCTGTTACTTTTCTGTGGTTTCTTCCCATAGGTTAAATATCATCCCGAAGGGGTCACGAAGGTAACAGTCTTTTCCTTTTCCTTCCCACTTGATTATCTGGCAGCCCTTGCTTACCAGTCTATCCTTGGCGACATCGAGGTCATCCACATAAAATTCCAATACTGTTCCCGTGCGGTCCAAATCACGAACCACATAAAAAAAGGAATCGTTGGTTTTGAAAACCAATTGTTCATCTGTAGAGGTAAACAGCTCCAGCTCCATAACATTTTCATAGAAATCCCGGGCGGCTTTCAGGTCCGGAGTCAGTACCGCCGCATGATTGCTTTTTCGAAAGGGCGCTTTCATGACTGGGTCTTTTCAGTTTCAATCAACGTAAAGGAACGGTAGACCTTTTCGAGGATTGGACCCAGATTGCCGGATTTCCTGAATTCCAGTCCGAGATAGTGGTCTTTGTGTCGAATCACATAGGACTGCACCGGCATGCCAAAAATAGCATCATAATGGGTATAAGCGTACTTCAATCCTTTTTTCCCGCTTAGTTCAGTTGGTCCCAAAGGTTCATGGCGAATCCATAAACCCCGCTTTGCTCCTTCTGTAGAATCCACATAATTTATTGAGATTATCGGATATCCATCGAATCTAAAAAGAGCATCCTTGCCTCTGCGACTTTTATCCACTTCCAGTTCTTCCGGATATTGCAAGCTGTACCCTACCAATTCATTGCTATATGTTTTCCAGGACTCTGCTTTAATAGATGAGAATTCGATCGGTGCCTCCGATATACAAGAAAATAACAGCAAGCAAAAAACATATGATTGAATTACTCTCATAACTGTACTAACGGAGGATCAAATAATACTATGAAATCAATTTCCCTTTCGTTTCTTTATTCTGACCTTCTTTTTAATCACGTGATCATGCTCATCTATTTCATCATCAATATCGATCACCATTATTTTTCCATCTTTTGATTTCCATTTAAAGTTGCCTTCTTTCATATCATAATCTTCCGCATCCACTTCTTCGCCATTGATCATCACCTTCATTATCGTATCTCCATTCACAATTTCCTGTTCGACTTTTACATCCATTTTATGGTCACCACCGACAAAAAATACGTCATCATCCCCGAAAAATACCATTTCATGATTCCCATCATGTCCAAAATGCTTTAGCGCTGGATGAGGTCTGTGTGTGAATTGAAAAATCCCTATAGCCACTACAACAAGGAATAGGTATTTCCACAGCAATTCCAGTTTTTCTTTTGTATTCATCTTTATTCTCCTTTATTAATTAATTGAAAAAATATTGAAATTTAATAAACAGAAAAAAATGATCTGTAAAACGCCTTTATATGACCTGATAAAAAAGTATAAATCCATCCTGTCTCAATATTATTGTTGTCACCTCACAGCTGTAAAGGTGCCGCTGTTCGTAATCCCTATAAACGTTGACCAGTTCCAACTTCCGTTTAAGCTATCACCGGTAAGAATCCCTTCTAAAAAAACATTATTATCCGCCATCTGGGGATTTAAGTTGATGTGGTAATTAACATCACTAATAACTAAACCATTTAAACTCCCGGAGCCAAACTGGTCCCCGGCGTTCTTGATATTTCCAATCATGATTAACTGCCACTCGCCAGAAATATCAGGGTCATTTACGATAAGCTTCAACTCACCTGTATTGATTCGGGTACCTAAGGAATCATATCCATTATAGTTGAAAATATTATTATCGCTTTCTGATTCTTCATCCGCACAAGATAGGATAAATATTAGAGTTAGTATAAGCCAGAATGGATTGATTTTGTTACCCTATTATCTGTTAGTTAAAAAGATATTGAAATTTTAAAAACAACTGACGGTCGTTTATTTGGCTTTCCTGTATAGAATCTATGCTCAAATTTTCAGCGATCTGGTTCGATGTGGAACCAATATAAAAGATCGTAAACGGGCTGGGCTGATAGCTCAGTAATGGCTGCAGCTGAAATGTCTGGCTGAAATCATTATACTGCCCCAGGAGACGAAAACTGAGCGCTTTGTTGTGTTGATAGTTAGCTCTGATACCTGTTAAATAACCGGAATAATATTCTTCCTTTTTATCCAGGGTTGTCATTTGTTGTTTTTCATAAGATCCGCCCACCTGCATTCTGTCCGAAACCTTCAACCTAGTCCACAGCGAAAATGAATTACTGCTTCCTTTCTCAGGTATATCCAAAAACGTCACAGTGTTCACTCCCCTGCTAAAACTACTTCCAAATGCGATGGATTTATTGAAATGGCTATTCATTTGTACCCTTAGATCCCACAGGTTCTCTAACTCTACATCTTTAAAGCGGTTAAAAGGTATCGCAGTAATATTAACATTCAACCGCGTTTGACGGGGTAGCACCACATTGCCAAAAAAACTGGTATAAACCGATTTTTTCTCTCCCTCAAAATTGTATTCTACACCAGTGTGAAACCCGCCGACTATTTTGCTGATCATGTTATCCGGTGTATACACCCAAAAACTTTGCAGGTACAGCCGACGCTGGTTATTATTGATAATAAACCCATTATCTGCCCTGAAAGTAGGTGTTCTATGATCATAGCCTGTTTCTAAACCCCAGTGTTCTGTTTCGCGGCGAAATTCAAGCTCTACCGCATTTCCAGTAAAGGATTCCCCATCGAATGTGAAGGTATTATTATCTCCAAAGGTAATATTACTTATCAACAGAGAGTCTTGGGGTTCCTTGGTATGACTAAACAGGGTCTGGAATTCCACTTGGTATGTTTTATTAAACTTATAGCGCGTATCAAAGCCTACCACAGACCCACTACCCTCGCCCTCAACCATTCGCCGGTCTGTGACTAGAAGGCCAAAAAAACTGGCTTCGTCCAGTGTTCGCCTGAACCTGTAAATATTGGATATACTTTGGCCCCCGGAAACAGAAAAACTCTGTTCTTCGCCCGGTATCGTGTAGGGTGAGTTTTCATCCATTGCCGACAGCAGGTACCAAGAATTTTTTTGCCCCCGGTTGATCATGCGGCCAGAAACGATAGGATTATTGATGGTGCGGGTATAAATGGCATTGATCCAGGTGTCGATCAGGTCGTTCCCGGCATTAAAAAAAGGACGTTTTTCCGGAAAGAAGAGTGCAAAGGTGGTATTTACATCTACCTGCTCTTCATCAGCCTCGACCTGGCTGTAGTCGGGATTGATGGTAAGTTCCGCAACCTGATCAGAACTGAAGCTGTATTTTATTCCCAAAGACGCTTCGCCCGCCGCTGTCCCTTTTTTCAGGGTATTGTTTTGATCAAGCTCCGAAACCTGCGAACCAACAATTGCCGGCAAAAACTCAAAGCTGCCCCTTTGTTTGATCCCCTGAATGCCTTTTAACGTTCCCATCTGGCATAAAAAACAAGGGTTGGTGCGATCAAATCCGCCCCAGATGATCTGTGACCTTTTTACCCTGGGTAGACTACGGTAGAATCCTATCTTCCATTCTTGAATCTCTTTATTCGGGAATGATAAACTTGAAAATGGAATCGCCATTTCCACCTGATATCCTGTATCGGTAATTTTACCTTTGGATTCATAAACCAGGTCAAAGGTTGGATCATCATCACCGCCGCCACTGGTTTTCGCATCCATCTGAATTCCATAGGGGTTTGATCCAATCATTGTTCCTGTATTTGCATCGCCGTATGTATCTAGAAAAATAGCCACAAAATCATCTCCCCAGGCTCGGTCACGGTTCTGGTAGGATGTCCTGATCGTCTTTGGATCGGAATAGGCCCAAAAAGCCACATAAAGATTATGATCATCATAGGTGACCTTCACTGCAGTTTTCTCTGACGGTTCTACATTGTCTCCTGGGTCAATTTCGACAAAGTAATCCGTTCCTTTGGCCTGGCCCCACTCTAAATCTGTAAGATCACCATCAATTGTAATAGGGCTCAAAACGCGTTCGATCTCTAATATGGGGTTTTTCAAGACCTCCCTTGTTTCCGCTTGCAGGATATATCCTGCAAACAAAATTCCTAAACTGGCTAGTTGTATAATATTTCTATTAATGTGCATTTTTTACCTTTTCATTTATGTTTTATATGAAACCGCTTTGACAAAAAATTTTTTCAGTTTTTTAATTTGTCCGTCAATATTTTTATAAAGTTGTCAATATGCGTGCTTTTCACTTTTTCATAATCAAATTTTTCGATTGATTTCGCATTGAACACCTCCATTTGTATATAGAACATGATCGGGGCATAATAGAAGAGCCTCGCTTGTATTTTACTATTAATTGATTTGGGGAAATCCCAGTGCTTCTTTCCATATTCAATTCTGTCTTCAAGAAAATTCCATACTTCATCCTTTAAGCTCTTATAGTTCTCAAAAGAAAGCATGTGCTGCTTCAAAGAAACCTGTAGAAGTAATGATACATTTGTTTTCCGTGAAACTGAGGTATCAAACGCAAAATCTAGTATTTTCCGAAGTGCCTTCTTAAAATCCTTAAGCGTCATTATTTCCTCAGCTCGAAGATTGATTGGTCTTCCATGTATATAATCTCTTATTACTGTTTCAAAGATATCAGTCTTTGAATCAAAATATTTGAACATCGTAGCCTCGGATGCACCGATTGCATTGGCTATATCCTTGGTTTTTAAGGAATCCATTGAACCACTAAGGCCGATGAGACCAAAAGTTTTTTTCTTTATCTGTTCTATTCTTTTTTCTTTTTGCATCTTATTTATCCTAAAAAAAGGACCGAATAGTAAGTGTTTACTTACCACTAAACAATAACTATATACAGAAGTCCAGATTAATTTTTTACTCTTGAAGAAAAGAACGCTTATAAGAAGGATATAAGAGAGCATTAAGCCCTTTTGACGGACGTTTTTTTATTTTTTCAGTAGACGTCACACTTCCTAAAATTACCTAGGAAGACAAGCATCGTCTCCTTGATAAAAATGATCTTATAGTCATTTTTGAAAATGCAGATAAGCGGAAACTGTATTTCGCCTTTCTGTACTATACTGGATTAAGAGCTGGCGACGTCGCAATGTTAAAATACTCAAATTTTGATCAAGACAAAAAGGCGATTGTCAGTTCAGTCAGAAAATGCTGGTGTTGTAAATGGGATTAATCAGAAACAATATTTAAATGCAGCTAAAAACAGTTTTGTTAGAATGAATATACTTAAACCAGGGACCCTTGAGGACGATAAAACATTCATTCAAAATAAATTTGTGTTAGATCATGAATGCATAATGGTCCTCCTCGATCGGATTACAGGATATAACGAGGAAGCCATCAAACCGGTCTTGCGAAGTAAAACCTATAAACTCAGCGAAAAAAATTATAAACATGTTGTCGAAAAATTAAAAGATCTCTATGATGAATTAGAATTACAGCAAATTGCAGACAATGACCCGGAAGCAATTAGTGTCCATTTGGATATGAAATTCTTCATATTTGAAGACTCAGATAAAAATTAATCCTAGCTATAAACAAAAAACCCCGCTACTGCGGTGCTCTTGCTTAAATCCTATCCCTTTGGGTGGGGGGTAATATGACCCAGAGGTGTTTCAATTATTTCTCTCCAGATTCCGCTTGTTTTTTTAGAACGCCAGAGTCCTCTAGGCTCTTCTTCAAGTCTTCAAACTCTTTCCTTAACTTGGCTATTAGACCCCAAGCAATAATCCCAAATGTTATTCCTATTATTCCAAATGTTTCCATTTTATAGTTCCTCTATTAGTAGTTATAACATTTAATAATTTGACAAAAATTACACAGGATTACCCACCATTGTGGGTGTCTCTTCTATAAACAAAACAGCCCCCTAATAATTAGAGGGCTGTAGAGATTTTACCAGGAGAGGGATATTAAATTAACTCCTCTCTTCTGGTATGTAGCAGAGAGATTATTGAGGGATTACATTTGTTGCACAAGGACCTTTATCGCTTGTCCCTTCAGTGTAATCAACAGATTGTCCGTCACTTAGGGTTTTAAACCCATCCATTTTTATCTCACTCATATGAACAAATAAGTCCTTGTCACTATCAGATGGAGTTATAAATCCATAGCCTTTAGAGACATTGAACCACTTAACTGTTCCTGTTTTTACTTCACTCATTTTTATTCCTTAACTTGTTTTATTTAACTTGATTATTAATCCTTTACTTAAAAGAAAAC
>Ga0208568_1000352_pt1 | contig 18105 bp, 14 predicted proteins | sample DeeseametaMP2969_FD_184165 | JGI IMG/M metagenome (GOLD analysis project Ga0208568, IMG submission 184165) | Marine microbial communities from the Deep Atlantic Ocean - MP2969 (SPAdes) | ecosystem: Environmental > Aquatic > Marine > Oceanic | place: South of Funchal, North Atlantic Ocean... | reverse complement strand
TATTTAGCCCCCAAACACCAATACCTGTGGCGATTTGGTAACCGATTACAATCAAGCCAATTGTCAGAAAAAGAACTGAGATGCTAAAGCCAGCAAGCCAGGCCTTTGTCGGCTTGCGCTCAAGCGTGTCCAATACATCTTCAGACATTTGCTTATACGTTCGGTCCTCAGGAACCAACGGTTGTCTTAATTTAGATACATGCTCTGCCATAATTGTTCCTTATTTAAATTCTAAACTTCCTCTTTGCTTTTGTTTCTAACTTTGACCATGTAGTTTACACGTGGCTTAACGTTAAGCTCTTCAAGCACAGTGTAAGTTCTAGGGTTCTCCAACATTTTTGCGATCGGACTGTTCTTATCATTCATGTCGCCAAACACAATTGCGTTTGTTGGACAAGATTGCTGACAAGCAGTTTCGATATCACCAGGTTGAAGCTCTCTTCTTTCCCTTTTAGCTTTAAGCTTGCCTTCCTGAATCCTTTGCATACAGAAAGAACACTTCTCCATAACACCACGTGAACGGATGCTCACGTCTGGGTTAAGAGCAAGTCTTGCATACTCATCGCTATGGTCATAGTTGAACCAGTTAAATCTTCTAACTTTATAAGGACAGTTGTTGGCACAGTACCTAGTACCAATACATCTGTTATAAACCTGTTGGTTAATACCATCAGACGAGTGAACAGTAGCTAGAACTGGACAAACGTTTTCACAAGGAGCGTTTTCACAGTGCTGACAAAGCATTGGCATGTGCACTGTTTCTGGCTCTTGCTCGTCTCCAGCGAAGTAGCGGTCAATTCTCATCCAGTGCATATCTCTTCTTCTATGCACTTCAGTTCTACCAACAACAGGGACATTATTTTCGGTATTACAAGCGATTACACAAGTTGAACAACCCGTACAAGTGTTCAAGTCAATTGCCATCGCCCACTGGTGACCCTCTTGCAGTTGGTGGTGAACTGGATAAATCTGAGGAAGTTTCATCTTAGGCTTGTTTCCAGCACCTTTGTCACTCTCAAATTTCTCTAAAGTAGTTTCTCTTACGATATCTCTTCCGTGCATACTCATGGAAGTTTGAGAAAGAGCAAGACCTCTATGAGCACCAGTTTTAGAAAGTTTTCCAAAGCTTGAATTGTAATCAAAGCTTCCATTTGCAAAAGTTACGAAAGGAAAGGCATTTGCACCCATTCCGGTTCCAACTTTTCCAGATTGAGTTCTACCATAACCTACAGCAACTGCTACAGTATTGGCCTCAACACCAGGAATAACAGCAGCTGGTAAAGTAACATTATATGCACCAGTATCAACCTTAACTACATCCCCACTTTTAATACTATTTGCCTTAGCAAAGCTTGGTGAAACCATAATATAGTTGTCCCAAGTTGCTTTTGTAATTGGATCTGGCATTTCATGAAGTAGAGGGTTATTGGCCATATCCCCGTCTTGAATAGCAAATTTTTGGTAAGTGACTACGTTTAGCCCTTCACCATACTTTATTGCCTTAACAGACTTAGCCGCAGAAGATGCATTAACACTTCCGTAGCTAGCTTCATTGAACATAGAGCTAACTTGAACAACTCCGTCATGAAGAACTTTATTCCAAAAGTTTGCAAATACAGTGTTTTCACCAGAAGGCTTAAAGCTTTTTTTCCAGTTAGAAACCATGTAGTCGTGAAAACTACCTTCTTTGTCCATAAGGGCCATCAAAGTTTCAGTGGCCATTCTTGAACCAAATAAAGGCTGAATTACAGGCTGAGTGAATGATACTTCGCCTTCAACACCCATATTGTCTGTCCATGACTCATACGCATGGTTATTAGGTGCAACAAAGTTACAAAGAGTGCTTGTCTCATCAGCAGCAAGAGCAAAAGAAACTCTAGTGCCTACCTTTTTAACTCCCTCTACAAAAGTTTTTGGAGCATGGAAGTTGTAAGCTGGGTTTGTTCCAAGGAACATTGCCACACCAACTTTCCCAGCATTCATATCTTCTACAAGAGCGTTGAATTGCTCGTCATTTGCATAAGCTGCATCAGTTTTTACAACTTTAATAGTCTTGCCATAGTTCCCAAGAGCTTTATTAATGGCAGCAACCATCATTTGAACGTCTACATTATTATCATCACTCATAAGAACGGATGACTTTGCAGACTTAAGTTCTTTTGCAACAAAGTTTGCAAGCTTTTGATCTGCTTCAGACAACTTTGTCTTAGCTGAAGAGTCACCTGCGATAGCCGCATAAACATTAGTTAACACTTCTCTTTGAGACTTTACAGATCTAGTGTAACGATGGTCTGCATTTGAACCTGTAAGGCTCATCAGTGCTTCAACGTGGATATGCTTATTTAATCCCTTCGGATTTGTAGGCTGTCTTCTTTTTGAGTAGTCTTTTGACTGCTGAACGTTATTTCCAAATGTACCTAAAAAGTCTGCACCAAAAGATACGATTGTATCAGCTTCTTCTAGGAGGTAAGTATTTGGAGCAAACACACCAAATGCTTTTTCATTTGATTTATGGATGCCATATCTAGAAACAGGCTCAAATACAACATGGTCAAATCCCATGCTATCTTTGAATTCAGAGATCAGCTTCATTTCAGAAGGAGAAGTAACCTCACTAGTTACAAGAACCTTTCTTCCCTCTTGTGCCTCAACCGCTGATTTTAGCTTTTTATCAAAATCTTCCCACTCAACAGCTTTTCCATCGACAAAAGCAGATCTAAGGCGGTTTGAGTCGTAAAGGTCAAGAATTGAAGCTTGAATTTGTGCATCAGTACCACCCTCCGTAGCAACAGAAAGTTTGTTACCCTCAGCTTTAATTGGTCTCCCCTCACGAACTTTAATCATTACAGGAGAACCCTTGAATGTTGTTGCGAAGTAGTTTGCAACACCAGGGTATTGAGTCGCCTGTTTTTCAAGGTATGGTATCGCCTTTCTAACAGGAATCTTAACACAACCAGTTAGTGGAAGTGCTGAAACAGAGAAGCCCATAATTTTAAGAAAGCTTCTTCTATCTTTTTTAATTGAAAATGAATCAAATTCACCATCTGCAAATTCTTGAGTAGAGGTTTCAGTAGGAAGTTTATCCTCAACGTTCTGCCAGTACCCTTCTACAGGAGTACCACATCCACAGCTGGTTCCGCATGTTTTATCGTTTTTGTTATCGCTCATAATTACGCTTTCCTTGTTGAATCCAAATTAATAGTGACACTTCTGACAATCGCCACCAGCGGCTCTTTTGTGATCTTCTGGCGGAGCAATGCCCTTGTCGCGGTGACAATTAATACACCATCCCATATTTAGCTTTTCGTGCTGATAATAGATTTCCATCTCATCAACAGGTCCGTGACACTGCTTACAATCAAGTTGCGCAACATTTACGTGCTGAGCGTGGTTGAAATAAGCGTAGTCAGGAAAAAAGTTAACACGGTTCCACTGGATGTTCTCACCAGAATCAAGAGCTTCCTGAAGCTTCTTAATCTCAGGAGAATTCGTTTTAACCTGGCTATGGCAATTCAAACAAAGCTCTGTTGGTGGAATACCTGCATGTCTACCCTTGTCAGCTGCAAAGTGACAGTACTGGCAGTCCATCTTCAAGTCTCCAGCGTGAAGCTTGTGAGAAAATTTAACAGGTTGGTCTGGAGCGTAACCTTGGTTGTAGCCAATACTTCTGGCCTGAATAACAATGTACGCGCCAAGAGCCCCAAACACGGCGAGGGCTACAAAAGCGCCGATCAACTTCTTCATACACATTCCCTTAGTGATCTTAAGTTTTTATTTGTGAAAAAATTTAACTTATTTTAAGCAAATTGTTATCACAACTCAATACAAATCGACAAACTTAATCTAGTAATAACAATACTTTTCGGCGCTAAAATCCACGCTCTTTAAGAAAAACTTATTCACCTTTGACCCACAACAAATAAGTTATTTTCCAACTTATTTGTTACAGATCATAAAAGACAAACTCATTATGATGCAGATCAAAAAAAGATCATTGCTACATAAGTTTGGCCAGTGTAGATAGAGTCATGAGCAAAACAACCCTATTTAATTCTGACATTACTAAGGAAGAGTTCCTGAAAAATTACTGGAACAAACGTCCTTATCTATTTAAAAATGCCTTCACTCACACGGAAGATCTTGCCTCTCCCCATGACTTGTTAGAGCTGGCGATCGATGAATCATGTGAGACCAGACTAGTCTATAAAGACAAAAGCTCTAAAAGAAAGCTAATCCATGGACCATTTTCTGAGCAAGAATTGCATGGGTACATGAAAAAGTCATTTGCGCTGATTGCACACAATTTAAACAATCTCTCCCCTGAGTTCTACGAATTCCAAAAAGCAGTGAGTTTCATTCCGGGCTGGGAGTTTGATGATGTTATGAGTGTCTACTCAAACGATGAAATGAGCCTTGGTGCACATATAGACAACTATAATGTGTTTATTTTCCAAGGATTGGGTAAGAGAAGATGGGAAATCCAGCAGGCACCCAATAAAGAGTGGCGAGAGGATGAAGAATTAAAAGTATTAAAGGAATTTGATCCTGATTTTGAATGGATTCTAGGCCCAGGTGATATGATCTATGTTCCGCCAGGTGTCGCCCACCATGGCACCTCTCTAACTGAATCAATTTCATATTCAATAGGGTTTAAGTCATTGGAAACCTCCGACGTACTTGGCAGTTATTTCAGCGAGCTTGATGATGCAGGGTTCTTTTCAAATGACTCTTTCAATGTAAATACATCCAGCGATGTTCCAGATAGCGTCTTTGCTTTTTTTAGGGACCAAGCACGAATACTAATTGAGGATGAAGAGCTCTTTAATCAATGGCTTTTGAAAAAACTTAGCACTCCTAAGTATCCAATAGAACCATCTGGGGACCCACTGCCTGAAACATTTGAAGGTGTGGCCATTGAAAAAGATGTAAACTTAAAATACGCAGCGGGCCCAGTTACTGGAGAGATTGCGATCAACAAAACTCTTTATAAGTTAACCCGGGAACAACTTGAGCTTTTAATGCCAGTTCTTGACTCCAACCCATTCAATGCAATTACACTTAGTGAAAAACATGACTCAATGCTCAAGGTAGTCTTAGAGCAACTCTGGATGGAGGGTGCCATCTTTGAGGTCTAGTTTATTGTAAAATAAACTTCCAACTGCATCACAATGTCTGATTTTCCAAATTCGATGTTGGCCGGTGCCGATGAATTGGACTTTGCCATGGCACCAAGCATGCCCAACTCTGGTCTAAGTTGAGGTCTTGTTAGTGAGACCTCATTAATATTGAATGCTTTCCCCATAGAAACACCCAGAGATTTTGCCAAAACTTGTGCCTTATCTTGGGCATCCTTACTTGCAACAACCAAGCATTTTTCATAATGGCGCTTAAACTTCTCATCGGATATGAAGGGAAATGGCCCATCAATAAAGTTCTGACCCATCTCTGAACCTAACTGAAGCACTTGCCCCGCCTTATCCATCTCACTTGTGGAGACCTTCAGACCAATACGAGTTTTATAGCCTTTCAAAATATGCTTTTTGTTTTCATAAACTCGGTGTGGAGATGTGTTGTATTCATAAGTCTCAAACTGAGCGTTTTTCAATTTAAGAGATTTAATCTTAGCAAGCAGTGCATTATATTCTTTATTGGCAAAATCAGTGGACTCTTTGACCGACTGCTTTAATGTTTCCACCATAAAGCTCAATGACACCATGTCTGGCTTCACTTTTTGCTTACAAGTTCCCACAACTTTGATGCCTTGCTCAAGCTCCCCTGCAAAAAGAAGATTAACTGATAAAAAAACAAGTGTAATAAGCTTCATTAACTCCTCCACGATGGCAAAATCACTAATATTTGAGCAAAAGTTTCCGATAAAGGCAAAAGATGAAGTTCAGTTTTCTTTTAATATTTTTCTCAATTCAGGTGTATTGGTCACAAGCGATTGCCGATCCAATGCTTGAGTCTGCCAATTTAACCCAGGTTCAAAAGGAATTTATAAAGCAGGAGCTTTTAATCCAAAGTATTTTTATTGAAGGCATAAAGGAGCTTGAAATTGATTCAGGAGAGCTGCCTTCGGAGGGCCAGACCACCAATAGAATTAAAACTCTTCTTGAGCGAGCAATGCTTGTTAAAACACAGTCCCTGCCAGAAGACATTAGGACTAAGGCAAAAGAAATTGTTAATAATGGCTTTAACGAACCCACAACAAGCAACATCCTTGGAAAACTTAAAACATTTATAAACAAGCAAAAGAGTGCACATTCAAAAAAACTCTCTTCTGTTATAAGGCGCTTTGGCTACGATGTAGGGTTAGTGTATTTATTAACACTACAAGTTGATCTGACTTTTCCATCAATAATGATTGCCATGGGACACCTGGAATTTGCTCCCCTTTTGGCAATGCCGGTATCGTCTGTTGGAACCGGTGCTTATATTGCCTTCAAATCGTTTACAAAAACAAACCAAATTACCAAAAGCTTAGGTGGAAAACTAAGTGCAAAGGAAAGAAGAAAAACCTTAGAGTCAGTTAAGAGTTTCTTTAAGGACAAAGTGGGTCCTAAATATGACTTGATAAGTATAAACATTCATGGAGAAGGACATGCTTTATCAATCCAGAGAGGAACTCTTTTGGCAAAACTTAAACAAAAACTAGGCTGGAGCCGTGATCTTAATTACGAAAACCTTGTGAAAACCCTCTATGAAGAAGGTCTCGTTTCAGGCCCACTTGACGAGATTATACACTCTAGCGATCTGAAAGAGTTAAAACTAATAAAAATATTAAATCATATTGAGTTTACACAAGATGAAAAATTAATAAGTGTTTTAAAGTCTCAATATGCAGACTTCATCCACACAATCGGCAACACCCCAGAACTTGCACAGGCAAGAGACTGGGTCATTAAAATTTCACGATCAAATTCATTTGAAGAATTTGGTGCTCTGATGACCAAGATGCCTGATGAGCTCCCACCTCGAGTGCTAGACAGGCTTTGGCGAGAAGTAATTATCCCTTCCACAGCAAGCTCAATTGGACCTTTTATCAGCGCCAATGGGTTTAAGGCATTTAAAAACCTCAGAGAGCTTTGGGATAAAAACGTAAGAAAACATCTTGTTATGGACCAATCCCCCTCAATGCATCAAAGCATAAAATCCCTAATTGGAGACATGCTTCTACAGTCAATGTCACCAGTTAATGGTTGTTCAATCTTGTTTGAACCTAGGTCTCAGCACTTGCCTCTACTTTAACTGGACAAACGCTTGTCCAGCTTACAAGGAGATAAATTAGTGCGAACTTTTTCAAATGAAGATACTTCTGTTTTTCACTCTGTTTACCTCACTTACTCTTGCCTGCCCTCCCGTAGAGAAGAAGATTATAGAAACCAATATTATTGAAGATTCAATACCCATTAGCCCGACCTACACTCAAGGTCTTATATATTCGGATGGAATGATTTACGAGAGTTCTGGAATATATGGTGAATCAAAGCTTTTAGTAATAGATCCAGGGCGTGGTACCAAAAAGATTCTTAATACCCTGCCAGATAAAATATTCGCAGAAGGGCTTACAAAACTTGGTGAGAACTTCTATCAGTTTAGTTGGAAAGAAAAAATCGTATTCATTTACAAAAATAATAACTGGAACAACCCAACAGAGTTGAGCTTTGATGGTGAGGCCTGGGGTGTAACAACACATAGAAACAAACTACTACTTAGCAATGGATCAGCACAACTTTTGTACCTAAACCCTATGTCCTTAGAGATAGAAGAAACGATTCAAGTAAAACAACACACAACTCCCCTAGAAAGTCTTAACGAGCTGGAGATTGTTGATGGAAAGATTTGGGCCAATACTTGGGGTAGCGACAAGATTTACACAATAAGGGCCGATACTGGGTGTGTCGAAACTCAACTAGACCTCTCACAGCTCCATAAGTTGGCAACTAGACACGCTCAAACTGCACCAGATTATGATCCATGGGAGCATGTTCTAAATGGGATTGCTTACGACCGGCAAAAGCGAGAGGTATACGTTACAGGAAAAAACTGGTCAAAAATCTTTAAGCTAAAGCTTGAATCCATATTCTCTTCTAAACATGACGAATTTTTTATGTATTAAGACCCCAGATTGTTATTGAATATTGAAGAACTTTTATAGTCCTAAAGACAGAAACCTCTCCAATTTTAAAATTAACGCTATTTTTTTGTTTTTCAGCAACGAACCAAAGTAATAATGGCAGGAAGACTTTAATAGAAGTAATAGCTCTCGATTATCTCAAGACCTAGATTTTGGTCTTTAAAATCTTCTTCAAGGAAAAGTTCCTTCACTTGGATGTGATTAATTCTCATAAGGCCAGCAAGGGTGTCTTTTAAAAATATGAGCCTAAAGTTGCAGAGTTCTTCCTCAGGAATCTCTCGATTTGCTAGTCTATAAGTATTTTCAACATCTTCAGAGGCCTCTTTAAACTTAAGTCCGAACCTTTTAAGAGTAAATCCATAGGGACAGTGTAGACAAGCAGATTTGCAGCAGCGCCCCCTATTTTTAAGAAATGTGCCGCTCATGGGCTTATATTCCATAATTCCTCACAAATTAACGGTTTATTCCGAATATATTCCTTGTTAATATTATCTTAAATCTCACATAAAAGGCAGGAAGAATATGGCAAAGAAGAAAGCTACCAAGAAGAAGGTTGCAAAAAAAGTGACGAAAAAGGTCGCGAAAAAGAAACCAGCAAAGAAAGCGACTAAGAAAAAGGTGGCTAAAAAGGCTACAAAGAAAAAAGTGGCTAAAAAAGCTACAAAGAAAAAGGTGGCTAAAAAAGCTACAAAGAAAAAGGTGGCTAAAAAAGCTACAAAGAAAAAGGTAGCTAAGAAAGCTACAAAGAAAAAGGTAGCTAAGAAAGCTACAAAGAAAAAGGTGGCAAAGAAGGCTAAGAAAGTTGTCAAAAAGATCAACAAAGCCGCTAAAAAAGTAGCGAAGAAAGCAGTTAAAAAGGTTTCCGCAGATCAAGCCCTTGATAAGAAGGCCCTTTTCAATTCAATTTTAGAACTCATCAAAAACACTTCGACGGTGATTCCTGATGATGTTCAAAAAGTTATTTTGGAAGGTCTTGCTAGAGAGGAAAAGAACACTACTGCTGAATATGCAATGAATATCATAAAAAGCAATATTGATATTGCAAAGAAAAAGATTCAGCCTCTATGTCAGGACACAGGAACAATTATATTCTATGTGGATGTTCCCAAAGGCTTCATTCAAAGCGATTTTACAAAGGTTTGTCATAAAGCGGTAGTTAAGGCCACAGAAATGGGCTACCTACGTCAGAACTCTGTTGACTCATTAACTGGTGAAAACAAAGGCATGAACATTGGTCCAGGCCATCCCTCAATTCACTTTCACGAGCACAACAAAAAAACCATTGAAATGAGACTTATGCTTAAAGGTGGTGGTTGCGAGAATGTTGGTGCCCAATACGCTATGCCATACAATGAATTAGGTGCAGGTAGAGACTTGGCAGGCGTTAGAAAAGTCATTTTGGACGCTGTTCAAAAAGCACAAGGCAAAGGATGTGGTCCAGGCGTTTTAGGTGTTTGTATTGGCGGCGACAGGGGTGCAGGCTACACACACTCCAAGGAGCAACTATTTAGAAAGCTTGACGACAATAACGAAGTAGAGGTTCTTGCCGAGCTTGAAAAAGATATTGTGGAGACAGCAAATAAACTTGGTATAGGGCCTATGGGCTTTGGCGGAAAAACCACCCTTCTAGGTTGCAAGATAGGTACTTTGAACCGTTTGCCGGCATCTTACTATGTTTCAATCAGCTACATGTGCTGGGCCTATAGAAGACAAGGCGTTACTCTAAAAAATGATGGCTCCATAGCTAAGTGGCTATACTAGAAAGGAAAGAAGAATGAAAAAATTAAACTATCCGTTTAAGAAAGAAGATATTTTAGATTTAAAAGTTGGTGATATGGTTCTGATAACAGGAAAGCTTTTTACAGGCCGTGATGCTGTTCATAAAAGAATCCATGATGGCCAAAAGCCACCAGTGGATCTTAAAGACCAAATCATTTATCATTGCGGGCCAGTTGTCCTTGAAAAGAAGGGCAAATATGAAGTAAAGGCCGCAGGTCCTACAACATCCATTCGCGAAGAACCATATCAGTGGGAAGTGATGAGGGATTATGGAATAGTCGGTGTCATTGGCAAAGGTGGCATGGGACCTAAAACACTTCAAGGTTGTAAAGATTATGGCTGTGTCTATATGCACGCTATTGGCGGAGCTGCTCAAGTTTTAGCCGAAAAAATCAAATCTGTGGACAATGTATATTGGGAGGACCTTGGATCTCCTGAAGCGATCTGGGAGCTTAGTGTTGAAGAGTTTCCAGTCGTAATTACTATGGATGCACATGGCAACTCCCTTCACGAGAAGGTCGAGGGCGAATCAAGTGCGATTTTAAAAGGTGTTCTCTAATAATTAGCCAACAATGTCCCTGCTCTAGCCTGCAGGGACTTACAACTGTCCAATCTGTGTATTTTATTTTTACTTTGTCTAACCTCAGTTACACATATAACTCTTTTACAGGCCATAAGCCTTACTAATTTTTTTTAATTCGATAGCATTGAGACCAACATACACGGAGGTTCAATGTCTAAGGAAAAGATTTCGCTATTAAGTGCACTTAAGTATAAAGGAATGAGTTTTAAAAACAGGGTATTCATGGCGCCTATGACACGTAACCGTGCGGACCATGAGAATAACACCCAGTCAGGAATTAACGCCCTTTACTACGCCCAAAGAGCTTCAGCTGGTCTGATTTTTTCGGAAGCGACGCAAATAAGTCAGGAAGGACAGGGCTATGCTTGGACTCCTGGTATCTATACAGAAGAGCATATAAAAGGTTGGAGGATAGTTACAGAAGCAGTACATAACGCCGGTGGAAAAATCTTCTGTCAGCTCTGGCATGTAGGAGCAATATCTCACCCAGTATTTCAAAAAGATAATCAAAAACCAATTTCATCATCTCCTTTCACTCCTGAGGGTCAGGCGTTTGTGGGCGATAAACACCCTGACGGTCCCCAGATTGATTTTGTAGAGGCCAGAGGAATTTCAGAAGAAGAAATTCCAAGACTGCTCGAAGACTTCAAGCACGCTTCACTTTGTGCAATGAAAGCTGGCTTTGATGGAGTTGAGATCCACGGGGCAAATGGGTATCTTATCGATCAATTTATAAGAGATTCAGTCAATCATAGAACAGACTCTTATGGAGGCTCAACCGAGAACCGCTGCAAATTATTAAAAGAAATCACAGATGCTGTATTGGAGGTTTGGGAGCCAGAGAGAGTGGGAGTAAGACTCTCCCCTGTTGGAGGCCTTGGAGGAAGTTATGATAGCAACCCTCTTAGAACATATACACAGGCGGCCAAAGCTATAAGTGGCAAAGGTCTGCTTTATCTTCACGCAATAAGGCCAAATAGCCATACGGCCAAAGGCGAAGACGAGAATTCTGATATTATCAAATCAATGCGAGAAACATTTGATGGATTATTTGTGGTTAATGGTGAGTTTGAACCAGAGGAGGCGAAGCAGTGGATACAAGACGGCAAAGCTGATGCTGTCAGCTTTGGAAGGCTATTTTTAGCGAACCCAGATCTACCAACCCGAATAAAAAATGGCGGCCCTTACAACTCTGCCAATGAAGATGACTTTTATGGGGGTGCGGCCAAAGGGTACATTGACTACCCAAGCCTAAACAAGGTTCCCCTATCCCATGAAGATAAAACAATAAGTCTAAAATAAACTTTGATCAAAGGACTGAGTAATGCAACAAAACAATATTGAGTTAGAACAAAGAAATACAGAGTACTATGAATCAATTAACCCTTTTACTGAAGAGATCATTGAAAACTACCCATATGATACGAAGGAGCAGCTTCTTACAAAATTAAAAACCTCCCATGAGGCATTTAAAAAGTGGAGTTCAAAGTCGCTTGAAGAAAGATCTGAACCTATTGTGAGCTTTGCAAATGTATTAAAGGAAAAAAAAGAAGAGTTTGCTAAGTTTGTGGTTAAAGAGATGGGCAAGCCTTATCAGCAAGCAGTTCAAGAAATTGAGTTGTGCGCCCAGATCTGCAATTATGCAGTAGATAAAGCTCCTGAATTTTTGCGCGATGAAGAAGCAGAGTTTGAGAATGGAAAAGCATTTATAACTTACCAACCTCAAGGAGTTATACTATCCATTCAACCCTGGAACTTTCCTTTTTACCAGGCAATCAGATACGCTATACCAAATATAATTGCCGGAAACACAACCCTTTTAAGTCATGCAGCTAGCGTTTGGGGCTCGGCCAAAAACATTGAATCAGCACTAATAGAAGCAGGACTTCCAAAAGGTGTTTTCCAGTTAATCTACCCCCAAAGTGAGGATATTGAAGTATTATACCATAAGAGAGAGGTACGTGGTGTAACCTTCACAGGCAGTCCTTCCACAGGAAAGAAAATAGCCCAAGAAGCTGGTAAAAATCTTAAAAAGACAGTCTTAGAACTTGGAGGAAGTGATGCTTACATCGTAACGGAAAATGCCGATATCGAGAAGGCCGTTGCCTCCTGTGTTGAAGGAAGAATTGGAAATAATGGGCAAACCTGTACCGCGGCTAAGCGCTTTATTGTCGTAGAGAAGGTTTATGAGGACTTTAAGAAAAAGTTTGTACAGGCCATGAGTGAGGTGCAAACAGGAGATCCAATGGAAAAAACAACAAAGCTTGGACCATTAGTGCGGAAGGATCTTTTGGAAAAGTTAAACGAACAAGTGGAAGAGTCACTAGATATGGGTGCAAAATGTTTAACTGGTGGAAATATCATGAAGAAAAAAGGATTCTTTTTTGAGCCTACAGTTCTCGAGAATCTTAGGCCAGGGATGCCCGCCTATGACGAAGAATTATTTGGCCCTGTGGCAAGCTTAATCAAGGCAAAAGATTTGGATGATGCCATAGAAATTGCCAACTCCTCTAGGTTTGGTTTAGGTGGTGGAATTTTTGGAGATGAATCAGAAGTCGTCAAGGTTGCAAAAAACCACTTCGACACTGGTATGGTTGATATCAATGGCTACAGCAGTGCAAAACCTAACCTTCCGTTCGGTGGTGTTAAAGATTCAGGGTATGGCCGAGAACACGCTCGATTTGGATTCCATGAATTTTTAAACATCAAGTGTGTAAAGATCCACAAATAAACTAAAACGAGGCACACTACTGTGTGCCTCTACTACCCTAGGTTTATTTAATCGGTGGAAAAGGTTTTCCTGTCTCAGGGTTAATGTATGCCTTCTCCACCCAAGGACTGGTGTCGGCCTCTTCGCCATCTTGAAAAATTCTAACACTAAGGTAGCGATCACCAACAAGTGTTTCGCTAAATGAGTATGTAGTGTTATCTAGATACTTTCCAATTTTATTAAGGTCATAAATCTGATCACCTTCTTCGTAGTCATAAGTACCTTTCCATAGTTTGAATGACACTGCCTTATCTGGACTTGACCCATGTCCTAAAGCGAACTTCGTGCTTGAGAACACAACATCAAAGCTTGCTCTGCATGCTTTTCCCCACTTAAATAGCCTATCGTATTCAAAATATAGATCTTGGTTATTGGTCAACTTCACCCGATTAAAGTCACCCTCAGAGATAACTTTAAAGACAAGTTTTTGCTCAGGTCCGTAGAAGGTTTCATACTCGGCACTGTCACCAATTACAAACTTTTCATACCGACACGCCAAGCTTATTTTTCCATTAACCTCATAATTTTTTTGCAGTAGGAATTCCATTTCAAATCTAGGAACTGTAATAGAGGCTGCCATAGCACTGCCTACAAATGTGAAAACAATAGATAAAATGATTGCTGCTTTCATAAAAAAACCTCCACGTATATGGAGGTTTACTATATTAGAATATGAAAATGCAAATCAATCGAGAAAGTTTATAGATTACAGGACTAGATTCCACCGCCATCTGTAAAGCCCCAACTTTTAGCAATTAAACTTTGTCTAGCAGTATCTCCGGCCCCCCCTATAGTGTAAGTAGCATTTCCTGCGTCAAAGGAGAATGCTGAAGATGCTGTCTGGTCCAACTGCACTAATAAATTGTCATAGTTTGCAGTAGATAGTGTTGTGTTGCTTTCAAACATATTGAAAATAATTGTCACACTTGAGAAGTCCCAGCCGGACATGTCAGGGTCTGCAGCGCCTGAATTTTCAAACATATCCCACATATCTGTGACTGAAGCTGTAATCCAACCACTGGTGTTTGGATTTGCAACCGCAGCTGATTTGAACATTTGTTTCATAGTAGTGACGTTTGAAGTGTCCCAATTCGTCGTATTGGGGTTGGCATTATTAGTGTAAGCAAACATTCCTTCCATTGTGGTAACCTGTGAGGTGTCCCAACTGGACGTGTCGGGATTCGCTAAAGTGGCCTGGTAAAACATTCGCTTCATATTTGTGACGCTTGAAGTGTCCCACCCACTAGTGTTTGGAGTAGCTACGCTTGCGGCGGCAAAGACACCTTCCATAGTGGCAACACTGGAAGTATCCCAACCAGAGGTATTAGGGTTTGCGGACGTCGCGGTATTAAACATATTGCTCATGTCAGTAACTTTCGATGTATCCCAACCAGAGGTGTTGGGGTTTGCAGAGCCAGCAAGTTCAAACATACTTCTCATGTTAGTAACATTTGTTGTGTTCCATGTGCTGGTGTCTGGAACTGCTTGGGAGGCAAATAGGAACATTGAGCTCATATTTGTCACTTCCGAGGTATCACCACCACTCACTGTCGTCAGATTAGCACAGCCCATAAAAGCTCCAGAAAGAGTTTTCCACCCCACGGTACCCAGTTCAGTTACCGATGTAAGACGTGACCTTGAAGACGATTCGATAGCTAGAGCTTCAAATAGACCAGATATCGTTACAGTAAAAGTATTTGATGACCCGTAAGTGTGGGAAATTGTAGTATTATTAACGTCGTAATTCTCAATTGTTCCATCACCCCAGTCAATGCTAAAGTCATAATTAAAACCTGAGCCCAAGGTCAACTCGATGGTGTTGCCACTAGTAATATTCCACTGAGAGACAAAAGGCACCATTGTTTTAATAGTTAGGTCATATGATGAAGAGTTGGATTCAGTGGATCCTTTGCTTACAGAGTATTCAAAAGATCCCACACCCGTCGCTCCTGGTGTGATTCCAACAGTGCAGACTCCAGAGTCACATGAGCAAGGTGTCGTGACAGAGAGGTTCACCTCCGAAGTTATTGAACAGCTTTCTGCAAGTGTTGAAGTGGAGCTTGAATACTCTAATTCAATAATTTGCTCATAGTTCTCCAAAACACTTGCACTTTCTCCTTCAGTCACGAGGCTTTTGGTGCTTGAAAGACCTCCAACGACCTTAGCAACCTCGGCCTTCCCGCAGCCAAAACTAGCAAAAACGAAGGAGACAAAGCAAAGCATTAAGAGATTTTTCAAAAGTACCCCCGATTAAGATTTTCTTTATTATACATTTAAACGGCTCTATCGGATGAAGCTGAAGGAGCTTTAAAGACAACAGACCTCTAGGCTATTGGAATATCGAAGTTTGACCATTCTTATTCATTTGTTGAAAACCTAAAATACCCAAAATGTTGGCAATTTTGAGCTTAGATTTTCTACCCTAGATCATTAGTTGCAAATCATGACTTTGAGTCTTCCTAAAACTTAATTTTCCCATTACGACTTACATAGATCCTCGATATGAGCGTCTAGATAAAATGGCCCTATTTTAAATAGAGCCCAAGTCTATAATTTGAATGAAATCATTTTCAAAAGTATGAAGAGCAAGATTAAATTCCCCCACCGTCGGTGAAGGTCCAAAGTTTTGCAACAAGGCTTTGCCTAGCAGTATCTCCAGCTCCACCGTTAGTATATGTTGCTCCACCAGCATTAAATGCAAAAGCAGCAGTTGCAGTTTGATCTAACTGGACTAGCAGACTGTCATAGTTTGCAGTGGATAATGTCGTGTTACCCAAGAACATATCCTTAAGAACTGTGACGCTAGAAAAGTCCCAGCCAGACATGTCAGGATTCGCAGCTCCAGAGTTTTTAAACATATCCCACATGTCGGTCACATTAGTTGTATTCCACCCGCTTGTATCTGGATTTGCAACAAGAGCATTTTGGAACATCCCCTTCATGCTCGTAACATTAGAGGTGTCCCAGCCAGACGTGTTTGGAGTTGCATTGTCTGTATAAGCAAACATATTCAACATTGTTGTAACCTGTGAAGTATCCCAGCTTGAAGTATCTGGATTGGCCGCTTTAGCTTGGTAGAACATCTGCCCCATGTTGGTAACCTTGGATGTATCCCAGCCTGCTGTATTAGGATTTGCTGTATTAGTGAGCATGAACATCCCATTCATATTCGTAACCGAAGATGTGTCCCAGCCAGCCGTGTTGGGGTTTGCTGCATAAGCAGCAGCGAACATTATACTCATATCAGTGACATTGGAAGTATCCCATCCGCTGGTGTCTGGGGTTGCTACAGGTGCAGAGTAAAAGACTCCCCTCATATTTGTCACTTTGGAAGTGTCCCAACCACTTGTGTCTGGTTCTACCAGGCTAGCACTATAGAACATATTCGACATATCGGTCACCTCAGATGTGTCACCACCAGAAACCGTAACTAAATTGGAACAAAACAGAAAGGCAGCATTAAATGTCTTCCACCCAACAGTTCCTAGCTCAGGAATCGATGTAATTTTTCCCCTTGATGAAAATCCAATTCCAATGGACTCCAATAGGCCAGAGATTGTTATAGTGAATGTATTAGAAGATCCGTATGTATGAGAAATAGTCGCACCACCCTCAGTATAACTTTCTACGGTCCCGTCACCCCAGTCAATACTGATGTTTGCGTTAGCACCTAATACTAGTTCAATAGTGTCTCCGTTAGTAATGCTCCACTGAGAAACAAAAGGGACCATCGTCTTAATAGTCAAATCATATGATGAAGCATTGGACTCTATTAAACCATTGGATACAGTGTACTCAAATGACCCCACACCTGCAGTTCCCGGTGTGATCCCAACAGTGCATATTCCTGTCTCACAAGTACAAGGAGTTGTGACAGAAAGATTAACCTCGGAGGTTATTGAACAGCTTTCTGCCAGGGTTGAGCCAGAACTTGAATATTCCAGTTGTATAACCTGCTCATAGTTTTCTAAAACATTTGCAGTATTAACACCTGGAGTTGTGAAAGAGTCTTGATTTAGAGATTCAAGCACCTTGTCCACTTGAGCTTTTCCACAACCCACAGTAACTAAGAATAAAAGTAAAATGCAGAATGTTTGTGGCGCTTTCAATGTTGTTCCTTTTAAAAGGTTTAAGTTTACTTAACAATTATAATCCTAATACTTAAACTCGGTAAAAATTAAGAAAAACTTTAAATATAAACAGCCTTAAAGTACTGAAATCCCATAATTTGAAACAAATACCTCAAATCTAGATAATCCAAGTGCACAAAATGTTGGCACATTAGTTGGATTTCGGTGCCAGAATCACACTTCTAACAACATCAATGCTTGGAAATACAGATGTAAAATCCAAGACACTTGTGTATACACCTGTGCTGTAGTCATAGTGATAGGCTTCTTGGGAAATGAATACCAGCATGTCGCTAGATCTAGGTATTTGGACAATCCCTCTAACCCAACTAAGATAATTCCCACTTCCAACACCTGGAATTGGGTTTCCAACAGCTGAGCAGCTTCCAACACTGATATCATCGACTGGACACCTTAGGAGTTGATTAAACTTTGTTCCATCTCTATCAGATGGAGTGAAATAAACATTTCCATCAGAGTGAACTGTAAGGTTCCAAAAGTTAGTTCCATTTCCTGGGTCAAATGTTTCAGAGTCCATTACCTGATCAATAGTCCAACTGTCGTTTACTAGTTTTGCTCTTGCAAGATTTGAACTAGTAAATCCCCATGTTCCAGTTTCAACCCAAACGATAGTTTCATTATCCACACCATAGCATTCAGTAATGGCCCCGTGAGTTCCTTTTACTGTGGTGTAAACCGATCTTAC
>Ga0208568_1000344_pt1 | contig 18348 bp, 16 predicted proteins | sample DeeseametaMP2969_FD_184165 | JGI IMG/M metagenome (GOLD analysis project Ga0208568, IMG submission 184165) | Marine microbial communities from the Deep Atlantic Ocean - MP2969 (SPAdes) | ecosystem: Environmental > Aquatic > Marine > Oceanic | place: South of Funchal, North Atlantic Ocean... | reverse complement strand
ATTTACCGGTTCGGGAAAAGTAATACCCCCTGGGAGGCCTCGGATGGCGGGGCTTTCAGCGATTCTTGTCGTTTTTGGACGGAAAATCCCTAGTACCCCCTTTTGAGTACCTCTTCGCTAACGGTTGCTCCAATTTCGCCCATGGAATCAGTTGGTCCATACGCTCAAGAAATTTCTCTCGCCGGGTTTTGCGCTTCTTGCCAGCATATTCCGCTTCCGCAAAGGTCAGTTGACTCATTTCTTGTCCTGATAAGGGAAAACCCTATTGTGCCAGTTTTGGGGCGTTTTTCAGACCTGCCCTAGTTTGGCGCATATCCGGATCGCGTTGCTTCCTCCTGTTCTTCGTGGAGCTGGGCGCTCTGATAATGCTTGAATCGCCCCCAGTTTACCAGTCACCTTTCAGCCATAGATAGTTGTGACCAGGTAGATGAGTTGTGTCGCCCTTACGCCGGACTTGAGCCGCTGGCAAGGAAAAATACCCCTCTGTAAACTAATTCCTTGAGCTGATCTCGACTAGACGGCAACAACCTAGCCCCGCCATCGGTCCGAAAAATCATCGAGGTTCAGCGGCACCTCTTCACCCAACCAATAAGCATAATCGCTATGATCTTTCGTCACATCGCCACTTAGTCCGTGTACTAATACCTTCAGCCCTCGACGATGCTCGTCCAGCCATAACAAATATGTTTCAAAATCCTTAGCCTCAAAACTGACCTGACAACTCCAACAGGGGTGAGGACCAACAATTTTTCGTGGAATCGGCCTACAGGCAAGGCAAAAAGTGCGGCAGTTTGCTCGCAAAGCCGCCTTGCAATACCTCGGTTTTTTTTCGTCGAAGTAAATATGCGCATGATAGGCTCGGTGTATATTTACCGTCTTTTTGTCGATTGCAATTCAACTAGCCCCAGGACTCGACCGGCAAGGGCATCGAAATTGGCCTGTAAACGCCCAGTGACGAAATCGAGGTGAAACCCCGAGCCTCGGTGCCATTTCTGGTGAGCTAATATGCACTGCGGGAACGGCTCTCATTGGCTATGCAGAAATGCTCGTGTCAGATATCCCTCCCCAAGGCAATGCCCCTTGAAGGGGATGTTTTAACGGTAATTAAATACTGTAGCCTTCCATAGTTGCAGGCCAGAACAGCTCCTCCGGCTTCACCCGTCGCTCAGACAAACCCTGTCGGTAGTGATGATCTAGGAAGGTGTCTAATGTCTCTAGGTTATTCTTGTAACCGTAAGAGAAGTAATCATCGCCTAGCAGTTTTTTGGCATCTTCTATCTGCTCTTCCACAAACGGCAATGTCACCTTGGTAGCTGACGTATCAGACAAGGCCGTCAACGCCGCCGCCTTGGAGTGCTCAAAGGCCTTCAGCAAAGCCATTGGCAACCAGTTATGCTGCTCCACCAGCGAACGGCGTACACCCACAACGTGCATGATTGGAAAGATACCGGTCTTTTGGTAGTAATTCATTCCCGCCGTTCTAGAGTCGGCAAACAGGCGCACCACATTGGGATGGCCGTTATCGAAACATGAAAGGGTGCGGGGACCAATGAAGCCGTCAATTTCACCTTCTTCCAAAAGCGAATTTAGCGTCCGCCCTGCAGGTGCGGGCTGCATAACTACTCCCTCAGGCAGGGTCAACTTAACTTTTTCGGGGCGATCTGCTACTTCCATGCCGCCGCGGACCCATGTGATGTCTGAGGGCGATACGCCATATTCGTCTTCCAAAAGGGCACGCGCCCACACATTGGCGGTCAGCTGGTATTCGGCCACACCGATCTTCTTGCCCTTCAGGTCTGCCGGGCTGTTGATGCCCTTGTCGTTGCGGATGTAAATGCAGCTATGACGGAAGGCACGGGATAAAAACGCCGGAATGGCAATGTATTCATTCGTGCCCCGGCTCACGCTCAGGGTGTAGCTGCTGAACGACAGTTCGCAGATATCAAACTCCCGGTGACGAAAGGCGCGGAAGAAGATCTCTTCCGGCGACAGTTTCATAAACACCGGATTCACGCCGTCGATCTGAACGTCACCATCGATCAGAGCACGGTTACGGTCGTAGTTGCCAATGGCAACAGAGAGGGACAGGTTTGACATAGGTTTCTCCATGGGATCACCCGGTTACAAGGTGATGTCTGTTAGTTCAAGTCGGGGGACAGAGTATCCCCTCCATTATTTTGCCAATAGATGTTTTCCCAACGCGTACTTACCGGCGTGCAATTACCAAGGCGGGGTAATGTCCACCCGCTGCCGAAGCAGAAACGATTCGTAAATCCCTTCGCAGAGGGCCACATTAATATAGCCCCGCCTCGCACTGTGCACCGGCGGAACACCGTGACGTACCACGGCGTAGAGCTCCGCGACCACCTCCTCCCTGGGTGAACCAGTCAGCGGCATCGGGAGAAATTCGTGGCCCTCATCGCTGTAAATGTGTATGCCTTTTGCAGTCGGTCGCAGGTCAGCTTTCTCGCAGCTAATCACAATCTTGCCGAAGTGCTCGTGAAATGCCGGACAGGCACCGCTACTGCTGCCCTCGCCAAAACCGCGATTCTTTTTGGCTTCCACTTCATCATCCACCTGCAGCAGGCGCTGTCGGGCCGCGGCATACACCTCGGGTGTTTTGGCCACACCCAGCTCGCCTACCCAGTCGAGCTCCGAATCACTGTCATAATGAGCGTAACCGCTGTAGGTCATTGAACCAATACAACCATTTTCAAATTCCAGCAGCGCACTGTAGGCACCGTCACAGGGCCGCCGGGCATCCAGGTTGCCCACACAACCATACACGCTGGTTGGCCGCGCTCCTGCCAGGGTCTGCAGAATATCGGCATGGTGAGCTCCCTGGTTGAACACCACGCCGCCGCCGTGGGCAGTGTCCAGTTCCTCCGGGCGACGCGGACGAAACACGAAGTCCGTGTAGTAGGTGGCGTGAATCATCCCCACCGGCCCGTATCGGCCACTGGCAATCAGCTTGCCGGCCTCGACTATAGGCTTGTCGAAGCTGTGGCTGGGGCCGACGATCACCTGTTTGCCATACTTGGCCACCGCCTCGACAATCGCCGCCGCATCGCCGGTGCGGATCGTCATCGGTTTTTCAACCAGAACATGTTTGCCAGCGGCCAGGGCCTCAATTACATTGTCGCGGTGCATTTCATGGGGGGTGGCAATGTAGACCGCCTCGATGTCGGGATCGGCGTTCAACTCCTCTGTGGTGCCAACAGCTGGATAACCGAACTGCTGTTCAAACGCCTGTTGCTTCGCTTGACTGCCGGTGGCCGCCCCGGCCAGCTCAACCCGGTCGTCATCAAGAAGCGCCGGTAATGTCAGCATAAAACCGCGGCCCAGCCCTACCACACCGAGTTTGACAGGTTTGATCGGCGCCGCCTCACTCATAAATCAACACCAGCATCCTGAATATCGATCGTGACTTCGTCGCCCTCGGCCCGCGACACACAGGCCATCATATGGGTTTTCATTTCGCTTTCTTCCAGTACTAGGTCCCTGTGATCGACCAAGCCTTCCACAACGGCTACCTTGCAGGAACCGCAGGTTCCGCTTTCGCACGAACTGTGAATTTTAATGCCCCGCTTCCTAAGCGCATCCAGCATGGTCTCGGACTCACTAACCTCAACCACTGTATCGGTTCCCGCCACCCGGACCCGAAAAGGCTTGTCATCCTTGCGCACGGCCTCAACCGGCTTGAAATCCTCGAAGTGCAGGCGGGACTGAGGCCAGTGGCCGGTCATATCCTTAATTTCGGTCATCAGTGACTTGGGGCCACAACAATAAATATGCTGCGCTGTCGGCTTTTCCAGAAGGTCCCAAAAATCGTAACGCTCTCCCGCCTCAGCACTGTGGTGGATTAGCACATGATCTTTGTATTTATCCTGCGAGAGTTCCTCAAGAAACGGCGCATCGGCCGGGGACCGACTCAAGTACACCAGCTTGAAATGAGGGTGATTCATTTTCACCAAATGCTTCCACATCGCATAGATGGGGGTGATACCAATCCCCCCAGCGATCATTAGATACCCCGGCGCATCCACAAATTCAAACTCGCACTCTGGTTCGCTGATCCGCAGCACTGCCCCTTCTTCGGTGTGATCCACCATGCTGATCGAACCGCCCCGCCCTTCGTCCTCTCGCTTAACAGCGATGTAATAGGAGCGATTATCCTCCGACACCTCACAGACGGAGTACCAGCGATTAGCACCCGATGGTGTTTCAACCGCAATGTGGGAGCCCAGTTCACACGGTGGCAATACACCACCATCGGCTGAACATAGTTCAAAGAGCACTATATTGGTCGCAACTTCGCTCTTTTTCTTTATAACAACATCTAAACTGGGCTCTTTTGCACTCATATCACACGCAACCTACCAACACTAACGACAAACCAAACATATTCGCATAGAAGCAATTTTCTATAAAATATTATTCTATATAGAAGTTTATTGCAACAATGGGGCCACCGCCAAACATAGCCCACTCCTGACATCTCTTAACTAGCGCCTGTTCAAGACCAGCTTCTTCCGGTTTCCAAGCCATCAAAATTAAAACTATTGAATATACATCTTTATAGAAGTATATTGGCAAGTATAACAACCCCCAAAGCCAGATGCACACGCTTGTCGAAAACAAGGAGGCGAAATGCTTACACCTGCCGAGAACGATTTATTATGTAGAGTCGAGGGCGATGCCCCGATGGGCCAAATCATGCGCCATTACTGGATGCCCGCCTGTCTATCTGAAGAAATCGCAGAAGCCGATAGCAAGCCCATTCAAGTAAAGCTACTGGGCGAAAGCTTCGTCGCCTTTCGCGACAGCAACGGCGATGTCGGTGTAATGGACGAGCTTTGTCCTCACCGCCGCGCCTCATTGGTACTCGGTCGCAACGAAGAATGCGGTCTGCGCTGTCTTTATCACGGCTGGAAGATGGACCGCCACGGCAATGTCGTAGACATGCCTTCCGAGCCGCCGGAAAGTCCACTGAGAGAAAAGGTCAAACACCGCTCTCTGCCGGTCAAAGAATGGGCAGGCATGGTTTGGGTCTTCCTTGGCGACGCGGAAAACGTACCCGAGTTTATCCCACCAGCCTGGGCCCCCACAGCCGATACTAAAGTCAGCATAGCCAAGATCGTCATCCCCTGTAACTGGGCACAGATCCTGGAAGGCGCTATCGACAGCTCCCACAGCTCCAGCCTCCACTCCAGTGACATGGTTCCCTCCCGTGTGGTTCAAGCCGAGGCCGATGACAACGCCTGGTACCGGCCCTCGACGGACAAAAACCCGACTATGCGCTCCAAGTCCACAGACTATGGCTTTCACTACGCGGCCATCAGACGGCCTATCAAAAAGGCGGACACCCATAGCTATGTGCGGACTTCGGTCTTCGTGTCCCCGATGACGGTATTGATTCCACCCAATGCGTCATACAATGTCGCGAACGTCAATGTGCCGATGGACGACACCCACACCGCGTTCCACTTCATTGGGTGGGGAGAAAAAGCCATGGATGAGGACAAATGGCGCGCCTTCCTGGGGGCCGTGCCCGGCGAGCACCTGGATGAAAACTGGGTGTCAAAGCGCAACCAGAGTAATTGGTTCCTCCAAAATCGGGAGGAAATGAAAGAAGGCAGCTTTACCGGCATCACCGGTATTCCTAACCAAGACATGGCCATGTGGGTCACCATGGGGCCCATCGCCAACCGCTCCGAGGATACCTTGGGCGCAGGCGATGCCGCAGTTGTCGAATTCCGCCGCTATATGATGGCCCAGCTGGGAAAATTCCAGGAAGAAGGTAAGGATTTCGAAAAATCCGTCTATCGTAATGGGCCTGACGAGATTATTCCCTCCTGGCAGGGTATCATCCCCAAAGAAGCCGACTGGTCCGATCCTCAAGAGCGCGAGAACAAAAAGCTCCAGCAATGGTAAGGGCCTGGCCGCAGGAATATTTCCCGATTCGCGGGGTTATCCTCTGCTAGTATTGAGTTCACCAAATTCCACCCAGCGCTTATGCTCCGGCTCTTCATGGGCCGGCTTTTTTTAATGAGGCAAAGCCAGCTCATGATTAACCCCGACGTTCTTAATGCAGCCATAAAGCAAAATGTAGACGCCGCGCTCGCCGAAGATATTGGCACTGGCGATATCTCCGCCAAGCTTATTCCTCAGGCCACCGTCGCTCGCTCAAAAATTTACTCACGCCAGGTAGCGACATTTTGCGGTACTCCCTGGGTCAACGAAGTCTTCCGTCGATTGGATCCCACTGTAAAAATCACCTGGCAAGTCGAGGAAGGACAACAAGTATCCAAAGACCAATGTCTTGTTGAGCTAGAAGGGAATGCTAGGGCATTGCTGAGTGGTGAACGCACTGCTCTCAACTTCTTGCAGACCCTCTCTGGCGTTGCCACCGTTTGCAGACACTATGCCGGACTGGTGTCATCAACAGATGTGAAACTACTCGACACTCGAAAGACCCTCCCCGGTCTACGTATCGCTGAGAAATATGCGGTGACCGCCGGGGGCTGCTTCAACCACCGTATTGGCTTGTATGACGCCTTTCTGATCAAGGAAAATCATATCAACGCCTGCGGCTCAATCGCAGCCACCGTCAAGGCTGCCAGAGAACTGGAGCCAGGTAAACCGGTAGAAGTTGAGGTTGAAAACATGGATGAGTTTGAACAGGCTTTGAAAGCCAAGGCCGACATTATCATGCTGGATAACTTCACCGTTGACGATATCCGCACTGCAGTAGAAAGAACTAAAAAGCAGGCCAAGATAGAGGCCTCCGGAGGGATTAACGTCCAGACCCTGCTGCCAATCGCGCAGGCCGGTGTTGATTACATTTCCATAGGTGCTCTTACAAAGGATTGCAAAGCTGTTGATCTGTCCATGCGCTTTGTTTAGCGCGAGGCCGCATAGGCGCAAACACTGAGCCAAAGCAGCAATACGATGTTGTGACGTCGTCCGGGTAATTCGGGCGCCCCCCCTGACCACTGCGGTTAATCCCAGCCTAGATGCCCAATTTCCTTGCCACTCTGAATTTTAGCCTGTCGGTGACCTTTCCCATCTTTGTGGTTATGGCGCTCGGATTCTGGCTGCGACGATGTCAATTAATTAATGACAATTTTATTGATATCAGTTCCAAGCTCACTTTCAACATAACCCTACCCGCACTGCTTTTTATTAGCGTTACCAAAACTCAGGCAGATTCGTCGAGCAATTTAAAGTTGATACTGTTCGGCCTGGGGGTCACCCTGATCGTATTTTTACTATTAGAGTACCTGTCTAAGATATTGATTCAGGAAAAAGTCAACCGGGGCGTCGTTGTACAAGGCGGATTTCGGGCCAACATGGGCATTGTTGGCCTAGCCTACTGCATCAACGCATTTGGCGACCAGGGATTGAAAGCCAGTTCGCTATATATGGCACTGCTGACCATACAATTTAACATTCTCGCCGTGATCACTTTAAATCGTTCGTTACAGAAGAGTGCCAGCTGTGCTTCCAATCTCAAACAAATAGCGAAAAATCCTATTATTATAGGCGTGCTGCTGGCGCTGCCGTTCGCGATTTTCTCCATCCCGCTGCCCGGTCTCGCCCTCCACACTGGCGAGTATCTCGCTCAGATGACATTGCCACTGGCACTGCTGTGTATTGGCGCCAGCTTGGATCTGAAAGCACTGCGACTCGATAAGCACAATGCCCTGCTCAGCTCGGCAGCAAAACTACTGCTTGTACCGTCGCTGTTTCTTAGCATGGCATTGGCATGTGGCTTTCGCGGAATTGAACTCGGTGTCATCGTACTCATGGCCTCCTCCCCCACCGCCGCTGCAAGTTACATGATGACCAAAGCGATGGGCGGCAATGCCCCACTGGCGGCCAATATCATTGTGTTGACCACCCTAGGCTCGCTCATAACATCGAGCCTCACCCTATTTGTACTGCGAAACTTTGCCCTTATTTGAGGCACTTCTGATTAATTGGGTGGTGCCTTAGTCACGCAAGTGAGAGTGAAGACTATCAGTCAAAGCATGCGGCCCGACCCGATAATATCTATGAACATCAGTAATTTATGACGATTGGTATTGCATCAGGGAGTGGCCTTGTCACCGGGCGCACTGAATCTCGTCGGATAAAAAATTGTAACCAATGGGGTGGACTCCTCCGGCAATTTGGCGTCACTGTACCAGAATGAGATTGTTAGCCAGCCATTCAAAAGATGAGTAGAATTCCATCCCATTGCTTACAGGGATTCAGGCTTTCTTATTTATCCCAAACTGTGGGACAGTAGTGGCCCGAGATAGCTTTGCTTGATGAGGTGTCGGCCCATTGGGATAAATGGGCATACCCGGGCGTTTAAGATTTAATTAGTGTATTTTATATGGAGATCGGGTCGTGCACCATATAATATGTACAAAGCTAACTATCAAGATGGGAAATTCTCGTTTGCGGCTCTCGATTGATGTGTGGGGGATTTCAGAATTTCTTTGCCACCTATAGGCCTGCAAAGGTTTGTATTTCCAAATTGAGATTTTGCAATGCAGCGACTCTAAGACTATCTCAGGTTGATGTTTGAAAGCTCCTCTTTTAGGAATTGCGTGAAGGCTTGTATCTTAGGGGTGTTGTGAGCGTCCCTGTGTGTTGTTAGCCAAAGGTTGTTCGTCCAGTCTTCAGGTGATTCAAACAACGGGATCAAATCTTTGCGGCTATTGTCTATCCAGCGTTCAATAGGGGCAATGCCCATTCCTGCAGTTACAGCGGCTAGCATACTGCTGTAATCTGAGGTTCGATAACAGATTTGGCCTTCGGGTATGGCTTTGTGAAGCCAGTCTATAAACCTTATGTTTTCATAATTTTTTAGCGTGGATATAAAGCGGTGGCCGACAATATCGCATACATTTTTCATTCGACCATACTTTTCAATATAGCTAGCTGACGCATAAAGTGTAGCAGGTAGTTGAATCAAATTTTGTACGATGTAGTCGGGCTCAGTTGGCTTTGCTCCATACCTTAGGCTAATGTGTGCCTCGCCGTATTCTAGTTTCGCAATCTGAGTATTGCTGCCATAGTTTAGATGTATATTCGGATACTTTTGCTGAAATTTTCCAAAGAACGGTGTTATATGCATCGATACACTATTAACGGATGTGATGATAATAGAACCGGCCAGTTCTTCGCCGGAGCTCATAAGCTGTCCGATTAGGCGATTGAAGTTGTCCTGGCTTCGATTCGCTGTTGCTAGCAATAGCTTTCCAGCTTCTGTGGGGGTGTAGCCTCGCGGGTGACGATAAAATAAACGGGAATTCAATCGCTGTTCCAGTGCATTAATGCGCCGAAGTACAGTCGAATGATGTACATCCAGTACTGCCGCAGCGGCAGAAAGCGTGCCAGTACGAGCTACTTGGTAGGCGAAATAGATGTCACTCCAATCGATGGCAGTGGCATTTCTTTGTTGTGCACTCATGCACAGAAGGTTTGCATGAGACGCATTTATTTTCAAGGGCAAGTTTATTAATGTGCGCTTAGGGGTAAGATTGACATGACAGATAAAGACAGGACAACCTGTATGCAAAATGGGCCTCTAAGAGGGGTCCTAGGGATTTTGCCTCCAAATACTGCAAAAACCTCCGAAGCCCCCGTGTTTGCTAGCCTGTAGAGAGGCATCAATTTTTACTTATCGGCCGATAGCCCTCAATCGGCGCCATTAAATCATCCAGTTTAGGCAGCTCTCCCGTCGGCGCGAACGTATACGTACCCCGGAAGTTGATATTCTCCCACGCGACAGGTGATGCGCCCTTTACGGTTTCCATGTGTTTTTCGCTGCCCTGCTCCTCGAAGCTGTCCAGCAGGTTGCTGAGTACTTTCGAGTTGAAGTAGATAATGGCATTTGCTACCAGCCGGGCGCTTTCGTTCCAGATTTGTATCTCCTCGTCGCTATTTCCCCGGAACCTGTCGCTGTTCACGTTGCTGATTGCCCGGCGCAACTGGTGATAAGCTTCTCCCCGATTCAAGGCTCGTTGCACGTGGTTTCTAAGACTGGCGTCATCGATGTAATCCAGCAGATATTGGGCCTTCAATAGTCGGTTATATTCAGTCAGCGCTTTCAGTAGAGGGTGATTTTGCTTGTAGCCTGAGAGTTTCCGGACCAATGTGGCTTGGGTGGTTTTCCGGTGAGCCAGCGAGACGGCAATTCGCTGGATGGTATCCCAGTGCTCCATGATGCTCTGCGTATTAATCGGTTTACGCAACGCGAGTTTCACGCGCTGATTCTCGTCCTCGGAGATATCGAACATCTCATTGATGACCCTACCTACCTGAGCATATCGGGGGGCGAACCGATATCCAAACAGATCGAGTAAGGCAAAATTTACATGGTTTACCCCGTGGGTGTCAGTAGAGAGCGTATCCGGGATGATCTCGGTACTATTGTTCATCAGAAGGTCAAAGATGTAATGGGATTCATGTTCGTTAGCGCCGATCACCCGGGCATTGATTGCCATATGATTGGCATTCAGGCTGATCGCTGAGACCCCTTTGCTGGTACCGAAGTATTTTGAGGAATACCGGGTACGGAATGTCTCGCGCTTAGCTTCGAACTTTTGGCCATCGGCGCTGGCATGCAGGTTGTCATCCTGGATATTGTAGTGATTAAAAATGCTCAGTCGCGTGGTGGCGTTGTTGATGCGGTCATTAGCGGCATTCAATGTTTCCAGCCGAAGGTAGTTCGCCTGGATCGTACTCAGCTGATCATAGGTGCGGTCAGAGATCTGGGCGATACCATAGATGCCCTGGTTTGTGGCATTGGCGATCAAGATCGCCAACAGGTCCACTTCATACTGGCGGCTTTTGGAGGTCATGCCCAGCACGTGCTCAAAGTCGTCAATAAATCCGGTATCCTGATCCACCACGCGCAAGACATCGGCGACTCCGATTGCCCTCATTTGCTGGAAGAACGGATTGTTCACCAGATGTTTTTTGCCGGTGGTCGGTAAGCGCCAAAGGTGTTTACCACCCTTCGGGCGCAGAATGATATCCCTGTTGTCCACGCGTTCCAGATAGTCGCTGACTTCGTATAGCCGAGTGGTCAACCGATCCGCCATGCGCGGGATCAGTTGCTTTGGATCCTCAGTAATTTTGGGTTGCTTCGTACCCTCGACCAAGGCCTGCTTCTGATTTTTCCAAGTCTGTGGTTTTACCAGATCGTCGTCCAGTGCACGATACCGTATGACTTCTGGCAGCACTAACTGGCCGTTTAGGCGGCTGGGAATCTGCAAATACAAGAACCATTCATATCTAGCCTTGTCTATGCCGCCGTCAGGTTTCAACAAGAGTGGTCGCGTGGCTTTTGGCGGTAGACGCCGGTCAATACTGGCATCTCTGAGCATGTTGCCGGCCGCCAGCTCCTGTCGAGTTTGGCTCAAGACCGCTGCCAACCGTTGTGTTTTATCGGTGCCTTCGATGCGTAGACAGCAAAAGAGTGATCGTAACAGGCCGGTTCTCAACGTGGATTCCGTATCCAGGTGTTGCCAGAACGCCTCATCCGCCGACTGCTTCTGATTGCCGAGGTACCGGCAGACTGAACTCAGCTCGTTGGCATTGAGAACCTGGAACGCTTGTTTCTGTACAGCATGGAATGACGTATTGGGGTCGATACGATCATCAACAAACAGGCACAAGATTTCTGCAGCCTTACTCACATTGGTAGCCGCCTTTTGCCAATCCCGATAAACTCGATCCTGCGCCAGCTGATGCGCTCGTTGCTTTACCTGTCGAACGTGGTGAATGAACCCTTCGGCCATGCGTTCCAACCCCTCCTGATATCGAAACTGTAGGTAGCAAAGCAGATATAGGCACTGGTTCTCTGGCGACTGACGCTTGATTTTGGCGCCGTAATATTGAATCCGTTCGGCATAGTGCTGCTGATTTTTTTGAGACAGAGAAAGCGAGTCGAGGACAACGGTCACCTCTGCCATCAGCGGTTGAATGTGGTGATACACCGCGAGTTCTTTCTGCAACTCGGTGCCGGTGAAATTGCGCGCGCCGCCGCGCAATTGTGTTAACGTAAGCTGGTCATTACCGGATACCAGTGTATTTAGTACAGTCGTCAATTTTGGGCTACACGCGGCGCCGATCTTCTCATGCAGTCGCTGCTGATGCTGGTTAACCACCTGACTGACGATCTTCTGCAGGGTGCTATAGGCAGGAATGGCAATTTTCTGGTGGGCCAGGAACTCAATCGCTGCATCAAAGAGAGCACGAGGTGCAACCCAGCTTTCAGCACAGGCCAATAAGTGTTCAACAAGCCGGGGTTGATGCTCAGGATCTTTCCAATTTTCATATTCGATCATGGAAAAAATCCGTTCATATGTTCTGGTTGAATGAACCGGACACTTTAATAAGAGACAATACCCGTCAATTATTGGAGTGTCATCATGGGACAGAAACGCAGCTATAAGCAGTACTCTAAAGAATTCAAAGAAGAAGCCGTTGCCTTGATTCGTGATCAGGGCTATTCAGTGGCTGAAGCGTCTAAATCATTAGGTGTGGCCAGCAACATACTGTATCGCTGGAAAGATCAACAAGAGCAATTATCGGCAGGTACCGCACTTGCTGAAGATGAACGCTCTGAGCTGCGGCGTCTGCGCAAAGAAAACAAAGAGCTGCGGATGGAGAAAGAGATTTTAAAAAAGGCCAGCGCCTTCTTTGCGAAAGAAATGAAGTGAAGTACGGCTTCATTCAAAAACACTCGCAGAGCTACTCGGTGCGGTTGCTCTGCCGAGTGATGAAGCTGAGTAAATCCGCTTTTTACGCATGGAAGGCTCGTCCGGCACGGTTGATAACCGCCCAGGAGCTACAACTGTACCGAAGAATCAAAGAGCTGTTTAACAAAAGCCGACAGAGTCTGGGTAGTCGCGAAATGGCGAAGAAGCTACGCTCTGAGGGCTTCGAGGTGACGCGTTATCAAACTATGAAGGTCATGGCTAAGCTAAAGCTACAAGCTAAGCAGCGTGTGGCCTACAAGATAACGACGAAGCGTAAGCACAACGATGCCGTCGCGGCTAATTTGTTGAATCAAAACTTTAACCCTGTGGCGCAAGATCAAATTTGGGCAGGTGACATCACCTATTTAAAAACAGCCGAAGGCTGGGTGTACTTGGCGGTTGTGATGGATCTTTATTCCCGCCGTATTGTTGGTTGGGCAACGGATAAGCGCATGACGGCTAGTTTGATTAGTCGGGCGATGATCATGGCTTACAACCTTCGGCAGCCACCTAATGGCCTAGTGTTTCACAGCGATAGAGGCTCGCAATACACCAGCAAACCTTACCGTAAACTGTTGGTAGATTATCGCATACGATCTTCTATGGGTGATGTGGGCGCTTGCTGGGACAATGCCGTGGTCGAGCGTTTCTTTGGTAGCTTAAAGCACGACTGGATCTTCAAAGTTCATCAGCCGACTCGCGAGCATATGACCAGTGACGTTAGAGCTTACATTAAGTATTACAACTTAGACCGGCTCCACTCATCGAACAATGATTTATCGCCGGTTCAGTATGAGAAATTAGCAAATTAATGTGTCCGGTTTTGTTGACCAGAACAATAAATGCGGGACTTTTGATCGGATTTCAGACTGAAGCGTCGAAATTTCAGGCCATCAAAGTGGCTTTTTGCGATAAATCCCAGGTCATCCTGCATGGATTTAAACGTCGGATTGAGCAAGATCGGTTTGCATTTGAAGTAGCCCAACAATGCGACGGCGATACAGCGATACTTGCGCTGCCTTATTCTGGCCAGCTCAGCACGCTCTTTATCATTCAGCGTGAAGTAAAACCGTTGATACGATTCGTTGAAGGACGGGACGCCGTATAAATCCTCGATTTCAGCGGCAGTGAGAATTGATAGTCGCTTGTTTCTGCTCATTCTTTGACCCAAAGGCCGAAGAAGATACTGAAACTTGAGCTAAATTAAAATTAATAGTGGCTTGGAGGCCAGCAAATACGGGGCCTTCAACGGTTTTTGCAGTATTTGGAGGCAAAATCCCTAGGACCCCGTATAGGTAACCCGGAAGTTGATATTCTCCCTCGCGACAGGTGATGCGCCCTTTTCGGTTTCCTTGTATTTTTCGCTGCCCTGCTCCTCGGAGCTGTCTAGCAGGTTGCTGAGTATTTTCGAGTTGAAATGGGTAATGGCATTCGCCACCAGCCGGGCTCTCTCGCTCCAGATGTGTTCTCTTCGTCGCTATTTCCCTGGAACTGGTTACTTTTCGCGTTGCTGATTGATCTGCGCAACCGGTGAAGGCTTCACCTTGATTAAAGGCTCGCTGCGAATAAGACACTCGTCCCAAGTTGGTTTTGTCGGATATTTAAAGGCGGGGAAAATGGTATTATCACATGTAGAATAACCGCAACGGAAAAGTGAGGGTCGGTGTGGATGCCCACGCAAAGTAGGCAATTTTTTTTCGCAAAGTAGGCAATTTCCAAGCAAAGTATGCAATTTGGGGCGCTAAGCGCAAAAAGGAGAAAGTAAGTGGAACGACCGCGGAGGGATGGCGTCAGTGTCGAGGCCCTGAAAGAAGCCGGTTTGCGGCAGAATACCCTGCGGGCGGCGGACGGCGCCGTGCGCCACTTCGAGCACACCTTTGGCGGTCTGCTGCCGGCCAGCCCCACGGCGATGGCCGATTATATTGCCTTTTCCCTTGAGGAGGGGCTGGCGGTGTCCACCGTGGGCCAGCGGGTGTCGCTGCTTGGCACCTGGCATGAGGAAATGGGCTACCCGAATCCTACTCAGGACAGCCTAGTGAAAACTGTACTGAAAGGGGCGCGAAGCCGCTACCGAAAGGCGCCTAAGAAAGCGGAACCGCTCAGCCGGGATCATCTTGTCCGCGTTGTCCAGGCTTGCGACGATGCCATTGTTGCGGCCGCACAGCTAGATGACCCAAAGCAGAGTTTGGCGCAGGCACGCAGCGCCGGCAGGGACAAGGCCTTCTTTCTGTTGGGGTTCTGGTGTGCATTCCGCTCCGATGAGTTGGTGAATCTACGCTGGGAATACCTGACCTTCGGCGAAGGTCGAGATGCAAAGACCGGACGGCCGATTCGCAACCTGGAAGTGTTCCTGCCGGCGTCCAAGGGTGACCGCGGTGCCGAGGGTCGGAGTTGGACCCTTCACGAAATGTCTGAGCTATGCCCGGTGACCGCCCTGTTCGATTGGCGAGCGGCAATGATGGCCGACGAGGGGCCGGTGTTTGTGAAAATCGGGCGCTGGGGACATGCGGGTGATGCACCGCTTCATATTAATAGTGTGCTGGAGCTGATGAAGCGTGCGATCGCTCGGGCCGGGATCGAGGCGGAGGGGTTCTCAACCCACTCGCTACGGCGCGGTTTTGCGAACCATGCCATTGACCGAAATGCCGACGTACGGGAGCTGATGGATTGGGTGAAGTGGAAAGACATCCGCAGTGCATTAAAATACCTGGACGCCAGTAAACGTCTGGCAAATGACTTGGCTGAAATAGATAGCGCACCCGTGGTGCACTCCCTGGAGTTGACCGGTCAAGGCGAAAAAATTCCGATTGCCTCTGTCAAGGAAGATGAGCCAGAGCAATAGCATATTGGCACCATACAAGGCCGTTGCTTGCCTGTAGTTAGCTTCTGGGCGTGACGGGAATTGGATAAAGTCGTATTTGCCTAAATTTGCAGCGGGTGGAACCAGATGAAAATAGGGATTTTCTTTCGTGGGGTTGGCTTTCAGGTCAAGAGTTTCATTGAGCTCGTAGGTAGGCACCCGCTGGCTACAGGATTACTGGGCATTGTCGGTCTGCTTGGACTTGTGTTCTCACTCTACGCCTACTATCAGGACCGAGCTGGCGAGCGTGCATCTACTGCACAGATAGCTCAGGTACAGGATACCATTGCCCATGCCGCAGAGGCTAAGTGGTACGAAGGTGAGTGGGTCCAGAGCAATGTAGAAAGTCAGCCTGAAATTCGAGAAACGCTGATTAGGGGCTTTAAAGAGCTTTTTCATGAAAGTGAAGGTTCAGCGCACCTCGTCGCCGGGTTCTACGACAATCTTGTGAGGCCAGCACTTGGGATAGAAAACGAAAGTGGCGATCCCTATGGGGATATTGCGGATTACTTTATTGGCTCAACACCTATAACTGAAAACTCCACCACGATATTTTTTAATGGCAACACAGGCTTCATTGACGGCCCCAAACTGGCGTCGAAAGATCGTCTATCATTCGGCAGTGGCTTGAACGCCCTGTTACAAGTTAGCGGCGCCATCGAGCTTTCAGTTATCAGCTCAACTGACGAGGAAGTAGAATTTTTCCTCAGAATCCCCGACCTTGTAATGGTTACCGACCAAAGCGGCGACAGGCCTCTGCCCCACTCCACAACTCGGTATCGTCTTACCAACCAGGGTGATCGGGCTGTGTTCCACACCTACCTCAGGCTGGTCGCTACTGAGCCCGACGGTTCTATCCGAAAAGAGTGGTTGATTCCCTACAAGAGCATTTATGAAAGGCGAGTGCCCCAGGAGCTATGAGATCGGGGCTCTAAGACAGGTTTGGCAGGCCTGGAGCGAGCTTTCTGCAAGCCTACACCGGGCAGGAATGGATTGATGGTAGCCTCACGGGTATACTCGCCACTTTTCAGGCAAAAAAAAGCCCGCATAAAGCGGGCCTTCTATCTTCTGTCCTCGGGGGGAGGTTTTCACCAACAATTCCCGTGGCTAGTGAAATCACTATAAGGCTGTTTAGCTCATATGTCAAACAAGGATGTAATCGATGCAGTCACTGCGAGTCTATCAACAGCTCGGATGGGCACCTACCGTGGAGCTGTAACTCTAACGGACGACCAGGATATGGGGGCTTTGAACCTGTACGCTTGGAACGCGACTATATCAGGCTCTCTGCTCTCAGCAATACACATCTGCGAGGTAGTAGTCCGAAACGCAGTGAGTGACAGTCTGACACGGCTGTATGGCCCACGTTGGCCTTTCTCGACCGCATTTTCCCGGAGTCTCCCAGATCCACCCGTGGGATATAGCCCTCGCCGAGATATACGTTCTGTAACTCGCAGCCATGCCACTACGGGGAAGGTAATACCCGAGCTGAAGTTCGTATTCTGGCAGAAAATGTTTACGAGTAGACACGATTCTCGTCTATGGAATCCGTATATCTACTCCTCATTTCCTAACGCAGATCCAGCACTGGGAACCCGTGCGGTAAGAACATTGATCTATAATGATCTGGAGCAAATCAGAAAGCTCAGAAATCGAATCGCTCACCACGAACCGATCTTTGCGAGAAATCTGTCGGATGATTACAAAAAGCTCACAGAGTTAGTTGAACTGCGCTGTTCGGTTACTGCAGGTTGGCTAAGGCTTACTCAGGATGTTAATGCCGTTCTGGCTTTACGGCCATAGTAGCCTTTGGTCGTCCTGGACGAAGCTGCTGACCAGAGAAGGGGCTGGCCCGCTGAGGTGCAGCAGACATCGATGCATAATTCTTAGGATGCGAGCTGAATCTTCGTAGTCTTTCCGAGACACATTTCAAGCACGTCAAAGTCCCAGTTGCCGTGGTAGAGGCGAGCCGCGAGGAAGTCGGATTTTTTGACGGCAGGAGAAACACTGGTGAAGTGCACTTCGCGGTCGAAGAGTTCTTCGAGATGGTTTCCTTTGGTTAGCTCAGCCAACCCGATTTGGGCAGCCAGGTAGAGCCCAGAGAGGACTTGTTGAGCGCAGTCGAGTGAGACGCCTCTCACGACGATCTCAGGCAGCCCTATGCGGTGAAAGCCCACAGTAGAGTGTTGTGAGGTGGTAGGAGTTTCGTCGCCGGTGTGGTCGATATAAAAGCCTGAACGGAGAACTTCAGCACCGATACGCGTTTTTTGAATTTCGAGTCCATTTTCAAATTGAAAGAGCATAGTCATAATTCCATAGATTAAAGGTGTCTTATATAGAGATACCACGGTCTCCATAACCAGCAAGTGCTCTTCCTGCAGGTTTTATAGATTTTCTTCCTCGTCCGCATAAAGGTTAAATGGCGCATCGTTGTGATCTGGAATGTAATCGGAATCGTCAAAGTGATCAGGCCCAGTATCTGGATCAGCCGGAGTCTGGGGGGCAGTTGCGGCATTCACTGCGGGGTTGTTGATAGGAGGTAGTGTCATGGCCGTGTCTTCATTTGCGTCCCAAATGTGAGCAGGAATCCCCGCCTCTTTAACCAGGCTGTCAAGCTCATCATAGGTAAGCGCTCAACAAACCCCGCTCTTGCGCTCAGTCGTTTTCTAATCTCCCGTCGATAACAGGCGACTGCCCCGCATCTTTTATCGCCGAGAGCAGATG
>Ga0208568_1000340_pt1 | contig 18468 bp, 14 predicted proteins | sample DeeseametaMP2969_FD_184165 | JGI IMG/M metagenome (GOLD analysis project Ga0208568, IMG submission 184165) | Marine microbial communities from the Deep Atlantic Ocean - MP2969 (SPAdes) | ecosystem: Environmental > Aquatic > Marine > Oceanic | place: South of Funchal, North Atlantic Ocean... | reverse complement strand
GATCATCAGTTGTTTGATCATGAAGTACTCTAAGCCATGGTGGAAATCACGCACCGTACAACGGTAGTTAGGATCTGACTCACACTCGCTGATCAAAGCTTTGCGATTTGCTTGAATCGCTTCATAACGCGCTTTGCCGTGTAGTTCTGCAGGTAAGTTACCCAGTACTCGCTCAGTAACATCATTCACTTGTTCAGTTACATACAAACGCTCTTGTGGGCCTGCTGGTAGTTCTTTTGATAAGTCAGCTGCTAAAAAGCCTTTTTCAATTAAGTTATTTTCTGGTGTGCTGTTATTTTGAATCGCACCATAAGCACAGTGATGATTAGTTACCGCTAAGCCTTTTGGTGAAACAAATGATGCAGAGCAATAGCCTAAACCAACCACTGCATTGAGTGGATATTGGTTAAGATCTGCCACTTGTGAAGCCGGTAACTCAATACCAACGCGGTCAAACTCGCTTTGTAATTGTTTTAATTGATGCGGTTGCCACTGCCCTTCATCAGCGTGTGCGCTACCTACAGCGACAACACCCATGAGTGCTAATGAAGTAGTAATAATATTTTTTTTAATCATGTTAATCCCAGTCAGTGCAAAGCACTATTCCATTGTTGCCTTAAAAAATCGCGCTAAGACTACCATAACCATGATTGAGTAAAGGGATATTGCGATTAAATACGATTGGAGAGTAAAAATAGAGGAGAGAAAAAGCTCCTACCGTAAGAATGCAGTTAGCAGGAGCATTATTCGATTCATTTATTAAGCACTGGCTTTTAAAAAGTCATATAGTTCATCTTTTAGCACGGCGCGTTGATGCTTCTTTTCATGCATGTCCGCATCTTCTATTGGAGAGTCTTGCAACTCAAGAGAGCGAATTTCTTTATCCATATCATCGTAACGTTGCATGGTTTTCTTGAAGTGAGCATCGTGTTTCGCGAGGCTATGGATTAGTTCATTAAACTCAGGGAATTCATTCAATAACGAGTGTTTTTCGCCTAGCATGGGCAACTCCTTTAGCTAGAATTTAAGTTCAATTTCACTGTACCACTGCAACAAACAGAGTCAACGCAGCAACCTTGTCCGAGATCAATAATCACAACGATTCAGAAAAGATAGCGTTTAAACTAGAAATATTCCTACTGTGTAGTCCTGTTTTAGTCACAGCATATGAACCTGTGTTTCATTTATATAAGAATAATTCCTAGACATAACTCATTGAATTGAGGATATAATAAAAATCTATGGAGGGATTATGCGAATTGGAATCATTGAAGATCATCAACTGGTTAGAGATAGCTTTAAAAAACTATTAGAGCTACAAGCCGGATGGCAAGTTGTCATAGAAGCCTGCTCAGTCACTGAAGCAAAACTTGCTGTTAACTTAGAGCAACCGAATGTATTTATTGTTGATATATCAATGCATGACGGTGAAAATGGACTCGCATTTCTTACCTATCTAAACACTCACTTCCCCGACATAAAAACCATCGTCGCCTCAATGTATGACTACGAACCCTACGTTAGCAACGCATTAAAACTCGGTGCTCAAGGATATGTTTCTAAACGCTCAGCATCAGAGGCTTTGATTGATGCGGTTAATGCCGTTATCAATGGAGGGCGCTATATCAGTGAAGATGTGAAATTTAATACCACTACCCCTGCAAGCAAACTTTCTTTCTTAACGCCAAGAGAGAAAGAGGCACTCCCCTTATTTGCTAAAGGGTTAAATGCCAAACAAGTTGCCCAACAACTTGATATGATGCCCAAAACAGCCCACGTACATAAAACGAATATATACAACAAACTTGAAGTCAGTAATTCATTTGAATTATTAAAAATTGCCATAGATTCCGGGATGATCACGCTTGATGAACTGGCATAAGCTCGTTTCAAAAGAGTACGCTTCACGTAGTTTTTTAACTGAAGTATTTAACCAGTTATTGGTGTTTGCGCTTTACTTTCTTGCTTTATATTTATCCTCTTGGGTGAGTAATCATTTAGAAACCGTCACCCAAAGTAGCGCTATTTACCTGCCAGCGGGGGTGAAGCTTGCATTCTTTGTAATTTTGCCTGTGCGATTTTGGCCAATGCTTTGGATTGCTTCTCGACTTTATGCGTCGTATGTAAGTGTCTATTACAATGGCGGATGGAGCTTTGATTTATTTCACGGCTTCTTCCAAGAATTAACCTATATGGCTATTGTCTACAGCTTTAAGAAAAGCCGCTGGCCGCCAAAAGTGACCTCTAATACAGGTGCATTGTCGCTAATTTTACTTGCCGTTATTTCAGCTTCTTTTAAATGGTTTTTATTCTCGAGCGCCTTTGAATTCACAACCTGGTTGAAGGGTAAGCAAGTATTACAATATCAACTCAATATGACTTTAGGTGACCTGACGGGGACATTGTTAGTCGCCCCAGCATTATTGTTACTTAGCCAAAGTTATAGCCGTATGTTTTCTCGGCATCATGCGGTTATTTTATTAAGCTTATTCGCACTGGCGTTTATTTACATAGTGAGTTACCTAAATCACTCAGATCTTTACCCCTTGCTACGCCTTTGCTCCCTTCTGCCGGTAATTTGGTTCTCTTATAAATTTGGCATTAAAGGGGCGATTGCAAGTGCCTTGGTAAGTAATGTGCTGATCGTTGCACAAGCAGGCCTCACACAAGATGCGACCAATACTTACATTAGCCAATTATTTATCTTAGCTAATTCCGTAACTGGCTTGCTAATCGGCACCGCCACTAACGAATTAAAGATCAAAAATAATCAGCTACAAGCCAGCAACGAAAAACTCACAGCGCTTCTTGAGAAAAATAAGCAGCTCGCTAAACGTATGGTGACTGTGCAAGAAAATGAGCGAAAGTACTTATCTCAAGAACTCCATGACGAATTAGGCCAAAATCTAACTGCACTTAAAACTGATCTGACAGTACTTTCGATAGCGCAACGAAATAATGAAAATACCCTCGTTGAAGGCCTAAAAGAAAATGCAAAAGCGATGTATGACTCTGTCTATCAAATTATGCATCACCTAAGACCTAGAGAGCTTGATGAGCTTGGGCTTGAACAAGCTCTTAAAGAAGGACGCTTTAAGTCTCTGCTAAGTAAAGCATCGATCAAATACATAGCTGAAATAAACTTAAATTCAGCAATATCAGATGAACATCAAACAGCTATTTACAGAATTTGCCAAGAAGCGGTCACAAACTGCATCAAACACAGTACAGCCACAAAGCTAAGGCTCAGCTTGGCGGCTCACGAACAGTATATTCGCCTTACTATTATGGATAATGGAAAAACCAAGACCACACAGCAGGAGTCTGGTGGTTACGGGTTATCATTTATTGAAGAGCGAGTTATTGCTCTTGGCGGTACATACACAATTACTGAAATAGATGGATTTAAAATTGAAGTGTACTTTGATATTTGAATACAACTAGTTACCTTAAATAAACCTGCTTGGTAAGATATTTTTTCTTAATGTTCGCAAGCTGTATTTCAGCTTGATTGCCTATAAGCTGTAACAACAAGCCATGCGCTATTTCCCTTTCGCCCAACTTTGATTTAACAACAACTTCTTTACCAATTGCACCTTGTAACCTCGGTTTAGGGAAACTCGCTTTGGTAACTGGCTTTAGTCCTTCATTTTCAACAAACAAGTTAAGACAATGCTGCTTAGCAGCACTGATCCAGTCATCATTGGATTTAACAATATCAACGTTATTTAGAAAATGTATCAAGGCGCTATTTCGACTACTAAATTCACTCGAGACATCAGCCATATTTTTAACTTGCGCCCATTTTCGAATAACAACGTATTTGCCTTGCTTGAGCCTTGCTAAACTCGTCGATGCCCCCGTCATTCGGCTATACCATTCAATTCTGTAACAAGAAGAGCCCAAGCTATGAAGTAGAATAGTGGTATTGCCAAATTCCTTAGTACTTCCCTCAATAACACTCATTTTTAATCCTTTAAGTATAAGTAAATTAGATTTAAAGGATATAAAGAACAAGCCGTTATGGTAATGAGTGACTTTCTTAGTGTGGCTAAGAAAAATTCCTAGTTTACTAAGAATGAGAAACGACTTAAGAGCAGCTAATTATGATTCAGTTTTAATGTGAACACAGTGGATTTTATTTGAGAAAGTAAAAAGCCCGACGGCATTACGCTACACTAATATACAAAAGCCTGTGGCACTTACCACAGGCTTGCTGAAGATTAATATTTAAATTGGTTTACGAGTTGTTTGAGTTGCCCACCTAAATTAGCAAGGCCTTGGCTAACTTGCATACTTTCTTCAGAGGCATCCATTGTTTGCTGGGAAATCTGCACAATAGAGTTAATGTTTCGATTTATATCTTCCATTGTTGCTGTTTGCTGCTCTGCGGCTGTCGCTATTTGTGTGTTCATATCATTTATCGTATCCATTGAAGAGAATACAACATCAAGTGACTGGCCTGCCTCTTCTGAATTAGCCACTGAAGAATCACCAAACTCCTTGCTTTGCTTCATTGCATCAACAGCCCCTCTTGAGCCTTTTTGCAATCGCTCTATCATATTGTTAATTTCTGCCGTACTGGCTTGGGTTCGAGCAGCAAGCGAACGCACTTCATCAGCAACGACGGCAAACCCGCGGCCTTGCTCACCGGCTCGTGCAGCCTCAATGGCTGCATTTAATGCCAATAAATTTGTCTGTTCAGCAATTCCGCCAATAACATCGAGAACTTTACTTATTTCAACAACATCTGTTGCTAAAGAGCCAATCACCTCTGATGATTTATCGACTTCATTTGCTAATTGTTGAACAGATTGAATTGATAACTGCACCACATTTTGTGCAGCTTTAGTTTCATTACTCGCTTCATCGGTTGACTGAGCAGCATTTGCAGCACTACGCGCGACTTCTTGCGCAGTCACCGTAATTTCGTTCATTGCTGTTGCAACGGAGTCAGTTTCTGTGCCTTGTTGTACTATTGCCTCTTTTGAACGGATACTGATATCTCGTTGCCTGTCTGTTGAATTGACAATCTCATCAGTCGCGGCCGAAATTTCTTTTACAAGCATTTGCACCTTATAAACAAACTGGTTAAATGCTCTTGCTAACTGCCCGAGTTCATCTTTCGATGATGCATCAACTCGTTGAGTTAAATCCCCTTCTCCTTCAGCGATACTCTCCATACTATTTAATAAAGTATCTATTGGCGCTAACACGGTTTTATAGGAAATAAATAACACTAACGCGCCAATCACAATAGCGATGGCTGTTAAAGACAGAATACCAAAAAAAGCTTGATTAAGAACTTCTGCCGCTTTTTCATCTGCGTTGTCTGAGAACGCATCAGCCTCTTCGGCTATTTCTTCAAAATAAGCATCAGCGTTATCAACATCAACCTCCAACTCCTCTGTTAATTGATCTGCAAGCGCTTCTGCTGATAACTGATCTCTATACGAGTCAAACAAAGCATCTTCATTATTCGCGCCAGTTACCCAATTATTAAATGAAGCAATCAACACTTTTGCATCTTCTTTATCCTCTTCTGACTCGGCTAAATCTGTAAGCACAACAAAGTATTCATCAGCCTGTTTTGCAAGTGCTTCAAACTCTTTTTGAATATTCGGGAGATTAGCGGGATCTTGTTCAGCTAAATACTCACCCGATGTATCCTGCATTTCAATAACCAAACGCTGCAACTTTAATGCAGCTTCAACAACGGGGTAGTCACTTTCAAATAAAGAACCGAGTACATCATTAACGGCACTTGCAGAGGCACCTTTAGCGACAAGCGCATCACCTTCATCTTCGGCTTTTTGCATCTCTTCTTCGTTTTCAATTGCAAACTCATCGAGCATGGTGATCAGCTCTGCACCTGCTCCATCAAACTCATCGAGTAACTTTTCCGAGATGATTTGTTTTTCAAGTTCAATCAATTTCTGTTCAGACATTTTTAGTGCATGAGCAAAAAACTCATCTTGCTCGGTAGATGCTTTTTTTATTAACGCTATTCGCTCTGGTTTGCTGATTAAAGTGAGTAGTTCTTGCTCGGTGTCATCAAATAGCTTTGCTAGCTCTTTAACCTCAGCGGTTCGCGCTTTTAATTCAGGGATTTCTTCACTTGCTAAGATCTCGTTAGCGACTTTTGCTGACTCCCACAGATTTGCAATCAAATCATCTGTAGTTTCCATCACTGGCACAACTTCATCACTCAGTTGATTGAGCTGATTTTCAAGCTGATTAACATAAAAGAGAGATAACGCCCCCGAAATCAAAATTAGGGCGCCCATTAAAGTCAGACCTGCTGTAAGGCGACCTCGAATAGTACCAAGAATGGACTGCATCACTCTCTCCTCAAATTAGATTCGCTTATCTGTATGTTCTCTATCTAAATTTAATAATAGGATAGAACGAAAATTTCGCAGCTTGGTAGTCACAAAATATTAACAACATTTAGAAGTTAACTTGAGTTCAGAAAACAGACAGCAGGATTCGTTTTGAATAAGATTAGTAGAAAAAGATGTAAGCCATTGTTTTATATGAGCGGAGTGGATCCTCTATTTTGCGTAAAAAAAAAGCCCCGCATTGCTGCAAGGCTTTTATGAAATTTGGTGAGTCAGCCAATAAGCCGCTGTTTTGTATGCGCGGAGTGGATTTTCTCCACCAAAAAATAAAAAGCCCACAGTTTTCACTGTGGGCTTTCTTTAATTTGGTGAGTCAACCAGTAAGCCGCTGTTTTATATGCGCGGAGTGGATTTTCTTAATTTTGTGTCCATGTAGATAGCAAAAAGCCCCGCATTGCTGCGAGGCTTTTATGTAGTTTGGTGAGTCAGCCAATAAGCTGACAAACAAACTTTACCAATACATTATAAAACAGCAAGTTAAATAAATATTAATCTACTTAGTGTCACACTTGGTGGCACAATTAGCAAGACTAATAAACTTCCTAATTCATAGCCACTTAACTCAAAATCATTTTAAGTATCTAGCTTATAGAGTTCTAAAGCTTTCCTTCTACATGTTTTTTCTTATATGCTAGTACTTTATTATTTTTTTAAATTGCCGAAGGGAGTTCGAAACAATGTCAGATACAGCAAGCCTAAATGATTTCAAGTTATTAAATATCAAGTGTAAAAAGTACTTCGAACTATACGCAAAAGGCGCTAAATTTCACAATTACCCAAGTACGGAAAAGTTAAAAGAAAGGTTTGGTTTTTACCTTTTTATGCTCGAAAGTTTATGCGATGAGAAAGACTTAGACTATGTTAGCGATATAATTACCGATACAGAGTACAATTCATACTTAATTAATGAAAAGTATAGTGATCACGGTATTGATGCTCTTTATATCAATGATGAAAATAAAGAGATAATGCTTTTCAATTTCAAGTTTCGAGAAACTTATAAAGCAGATCAAAAACAGAGCTTAAATGAACCTTTTATATCTACTAAGTTAATAAACTGTATTCTAAATGGTACTTCGGAAGGCTTGGAAGGAAAGCTAAAAGCTTTAGTTGATAATGCAATCGATAAACAAAATAGTAATGAGGTTTGGAAAACATCTCTGTATGTTTTAAGTAATGAGCCTGTTCCTATCGATATCGATGAGTCTTCAATCAAACAATTGAAAGACTTTTACGATATGGAAGTCATTTCAATTTGTCTCCCTCAGATAAAAACAATGATGTCGATCAGGCCAAAACCTATCTCAGCTGAGCTCATTATTGATAACGATGCATTGATGTCTTACTCGGAAAATAGCATTTCAACTTCAAAATCATACATTGTTAGACTCAATGCGGCGGACATAATAAGAATCACATGTAAAAACTTAGATTTAAGAAATAATTATAACTGTGAGCAAATAGGTGTTTTAGCTCATGAAAGAATAGACTACGGTGTTTTGTTTGACAATGTTAGAGGGTTTGTTCAGAAGTCTAAATATAATCAAGCTATTGCTAAATCATTGAAAGAAGAGCCTAGTAAGTTTTTCATGTATAACAATGGTATGACAATTGTGGCAAAAAACATAAAAGCTGAGCCTGTTAACGGCAACAAAAAGATTAGAATTTCAATTGAAGACTTTCAAGTTTTAAACGGTGGCCAGACTCTGCGAACTCTTCATAACTTTAATACTTTGGATGAGGCAAACATATCCGAATACCTATCAAAAAGTGAGGTTCTTGTTCGCATCTTTAATGCTTCCAATAGCGATGCTGTGAATAAGATTGCTGAATATACGAATAGTCAAAACTCAATTTCGAACGTTGACTTAAAATCTTTAAGTACTCTTCAAATTCAGCTCGAACAACTACTTGATGAGCATGATATTATTTATTCTCGCAAGAATGGCGACACGGGGATGAATGATAATAAAGATTACAAATACAAAATTAGTATGGAACAATTCGGGCAAATTTTATTTGCGATTCAAGGAAACCCTGAAAAATCATCAAATCAAAAACAACACATATTTGGTAAGTATTATGACGATATTTTTTCTGAGGATAGATTTAATATTTCAACTGCTCCGTCCATAATCGAAAACTATTTTAAAATTAAAAAGCTTTACGACACTGCTTCTGATACCTTACAAAAGATAGAGCAAAAAGTTTTCTACATTATTTATATGCATGAAGTAAGAAAAGATCTTTCATATCAATGCTGCATTGAATTATTAGAGCAAATACTCATAGATTTTGAACCTGATAAAGCTACCCTATCAGATGCTAGAAAAATGATTCAAGTTCGTTTTAAAGAATTCTTAAATGAAAAATTATTAGGCAATAATAGTATATAAACTTCATTAGAACTCTTGGAGGGCTCGTTCGAACGAGCCCTCCAATAAGTAATTGTCTTTCTTAAAGCTGAATATCTTATTTCAAATTTTATAAGTGTTGCTCGTACTTCAAAATACCCATTGCTGCATTTAAACGAATCTCTTCATTTTCACTTGTTAATAACTCATAAAGCACATTTAATGCTTCAACTTTATTTCCTGTGTTTAAAAGATGCTCTGTTGGTTCTATTTCGAAGCCTGCACAAATAAATTCATCCAATATGTCATAATGCTTTGATATTTGTGATAGCGTCTTGCGAGCCCCTGATAAAGATCGAATTACTGGAGGCGGTAAATCATTACGAGCGACTGTCTTTAATAACTCAACAGACACATAATGCGGATTACCTACATCATCATTATCTGCATCTACATCATACTGGTATGCACTTACAGTTTTAAAAATATGGACTAAAGACTTATCTAAGATTGAAGGCGTCAATACAATTGAATTTACAGGCATATTTACAAATAAGCTAATCATTGAAACAGAAGTTTCAGTTAAACCTTCGTATGCTCTTGCTATCTCTTCGCGTGATTTGTTAGATAAGCTTTTTCCACATGGCCACCCAATACTAATTCTTCCCTCTAAAAATTCTTGCTCGCGATTTTTGCTATGAGGTTTACAACGTAAAATATATGCATTCATGGTAGTTCCAAGTAGTTAAATATAAGTACTATGAACATTAGCTGAAAACACACCCAATGTAAAGAACAAAGAAGTTCTAAATTCAAATTTAGAACTTCTTTGTACAGTCATTCACTAACAGTATAGCCGTTACGAATAAATCTTTTTCCTGATACTGGATAAAAGTTTAAAAGAAATATAAGAGGCACCTATTCGCAACCTAATTCCTCTACTTAGCACAATTAGGTTTGATAAAGTCAAATATCATTACTCATATAAATACGATTAAATTTAAAAGCCGATCCTAACTTTTAGATTTTTACTCTTCTGTTCTATGTCTAACATATCAATAGCTTCTTTTATACTTAAGCTAATACTCTTGAAGCGTTTTCGCCTCGATAATAATGCGAAGTCACCGATTGTTAAACTAGTCATATTCTCTATCCTATCTTTTTCATTACTCACGGGGTATTCACCCATTACCTTTTCAAAAACCTCTAAGGATTGCTTAGGAGTTAAAGGTAATAACTCGATCTTAAAGTCCATACGTCTCAGTAAAGCCTTATCTAGCCTTTTAAAGTAGTTTGTAGCAACAAAAAGAGGTGACTGGAACCTTTCAATTTGCATTAGAAGTTCGTTTACTTGAGACACTTCCCATGGCCTTGTTGCCCCTTCTCGTGTTGATAAGAGACTATCAGCCTCATCAAGAAGAAGGGCCTTACCTTCCTTAGTTGCAAGCTCAAAATATCTAGCTATATTTTTCTCACTTTCGCCTACATACTTACCAAGAAGGTCAGATGCCTTAACAGTTAGCAGGTTGATTGATAACTCTTTACACACATAGTGTACGAAAGCAGACTTACCTGTCCCTGAAGCGCCATACAATAGGACCCTAGCTTCATTGAAATTATCAACAGCTCGAATAACCTCTAAAAGACTACTTACATCACCTTTAACATTGCAGAACTCAGGGTCAAACTCAATCTCAGCTCTATAGTTATTTAAGCCCCAAAAGGGTCTACCTTGCACCTGCAGACTTTGTTCTAGGTAAGATTCAATGTATATCTCAGCTTTAACACCTTGCACATCGCAAGCCTTACAAAGCTCCCTCCCTTTATTTAATAAGGCTGGAGTTAAATCTCTTACAGTTAAAAGGCGAGATTTAAATTCTTTTGAAACTCTTAGTCCTTTTAGTGATTTATCCAATAAGTCTTGTCTTGCGTCATCAGGTAAGTTTGGTAATTCCAATACATATGAAAAGCGGCGAATACAACTCGGTGGGATCAACTCAGGGTTGTTAGTTATCCAAATTGTTGGGGTACAATTAGTTTCTAAAAGCTCGTGAAATAAATCCTTAGAGACTTTTGTTCCATGATGAAATGAAGAATAAACATCTTCACATTCATCAATTAACAGCCAATTACCTGCTTTACCGCTGAATAACCTTTGAGTCATTCTAAGATACTGTAATCGTAACTGAGCACTACTATACCTTGAGTTGAGCTCATCATGAGGATTAACAATGCTCTCACCAAGAGCTTTAACTTCAAATAAATTAGCATTTATTTGACCAATGATAAGCCTTGCAAGCTCGGTTTTTCCAACACCAGGTTCACCATAAAACAAGATATTAATACCTTGCAGCCCTTTTTCATCTGTAGACTCGACAAGGTCGGTTAATATATCCATGTCTAAGTGACTATAATTATCGATCTTCAGTGTCGATTTAGGTAATTTAGAAATAACATGTGAAAGTAGTTGCGAAAAATCTTTAGAAGGCTTAAACGCTAAACTTTTTGCAAAGTAAGGATGCATTTGTAACATATCATCTGCATTTACTGAGTACTCTTCCCACAACCCTGTTTTTGAAAGCATTTCTAGAGTATGTTTTAAAGTTAAGAAATCTATATCGAGTGCATCCGAAATTAATTGATACAAATGATTCTGACTCAAACCGAGTTGTGTTTCGATATACTCATTAAAAGGTGAGCTAAAACTATTTAACGCGATGAATGCTAGTAACTTTACAGACTCTATAGGCAGATCATAGGCACTTCTAAATATTTGGCAGTTAGCCTCTAATATGGATTGCGTTCGACCTTGTTCCATCGCACTCTTAAAGTGCTCATATATGGAATTAGGAAAGCATGATTTGGCACCATCAAAATGAAAAGGCCTACCACTAATACTTTTGATTGTAATTGGTTTCAATTCATTCAAAGCCTCCAAGTCAAACATACTACTTTTAGTTAAGCGATATGCTAAATTAGCCCCTAAATCATATAACTCACGATTAAGCATTTTATTCACCTCGGCTAAAGTCTAAAGCTTGAGCTGCCTGTATTTGAGCTTCTATACCCCGCTTATCATATAATTGGGTGGTACTAACATTTGCATGCCCAGCCATACGACTGACAGTTAAAACATCAGCTCCACTATTTAATAACTCAGTTATGTATGTACGACGTAAATCATGTGGTGTATATCGGCGATTCAAAATAGTTTTTGTTCTTTTAACTACAAGTCTATATAGGGCATCACTACTCAGACCTTTAAAGCAACCTCTTGCCAAGAAGAGTGGCCCTTGATTACTGCCTCTAATCCTTAGCCATTGCTCAATACTACTAATAGACCACTTAGGTAAAAATTGACGCCTAAACTTTCCTCCCTTCCCTGAACGAATAAGTATCTGACCAACCTCAGAAATATAATCGGCTAACTCCAAGTTACATAACTCAGTTCTTCTAATACCTGTTGATAATAACATTGTAAAAATCGCAAGATCTCTTATCCCAACCCAATCACTTTTCATTTTCATTTCTTTGAGTAGTTTATTAATGTTCTCGGGCGAGAGTGCTTGACCTTTATCACTACTTTGGTTCTTTACACTTTTTACTGACTTAATTCGCATCAAGTCTTTATGACTAATCAACTCTAAACTATATGCAGCATTCACTATTCCCTTAATCAATTGAATTGCTCTGTTAATTGTTTTTCTTGCTTGACCTTGATTGAGCATTTGTACTTTTAGCATTTCTAATTGACTATAACTAAGTAAATGAAATGGCTGTTCTTCGAGTGGTTTTGGCCAATTTAATACTTGCCTAACTGTATTCAGTTGCGAATAGCAGGAGCGTCTCCCTGAAGCTGCTAAGCCATTTAAATATAGCTTGATGGGGTTATTAACTTGCATATAAAGCTCCAAATGTTAAAGCTTTATAGTTAGCTAATACACACTAGATGTTAACCTAAAAAACTGACCGTACATTACCAAGAATTTATTACTAGACATAAATCAATAGACTAGTTATAAATAAGCTAAGTGTTTATAAAGCGCATTTCAAATGCTACTAAGTGGCTGTAGCACCAAATTAACTTTGAGAATGGAACTCTCTACCTGTGTCTAAAATGCTATTCACATTCATACAAACCACCCCATTCTTCCGGCTAAAAAATGACCACACAATACTATTGACTAACGTGACTGTCACGGCTATATTTAAATCATCGTGACAGTCACGGAGGTAAAAATGGCAATGACTGATGCTGAAAGGCAAAGAAAACGTAGAGAGAAGCTTAAAAATGAAGCTATGAAACCGCTTTTAGTCAGAGGAGAAAATGGCAAATTTGATGAAAGAATTAGGATTGCTTTAGCAATAAAAAAACTATCTGATGAAAAAAAACTCGCTAAAGAAACAATTGAACTAATTGTTTCAACTTCGGCTTCTGTTTTTGAAGGTGATGATATCGTCACACAAAAATATATCAAAAAGCTTGTAAGCGAATATTTAGAAACAACTGACGAGAGATGACTTGATGAAAAACACAACTGTTTTTGATGAAAACTTAAACCCCGTTTTGGAATTATCTGACAATGAAGATTTAGAGCCATTAGTAAAGTACTTAAAGCAGAAGTTTTCAGAACAATTAACTAATACCGATGCTTACATAAAGCATTATCCTGAACATGAAAAGTATGCAGATCTTATTGCAAAAGAACTGAGAGATATGGGGGGCAATTCATTTGCTAACACTTTTAGACGTGAAGGACCTGAGTATCATGAAATAGTATGTGATGTGGCTGATAAACTTAAAGCACCATACAACAAGAACAAAGATATTGCTGATATAGAAAACGCTATTTTAGAAACCATCCTAACAAAGGCTTTGGATGAAATGTCTGAAAAAGAAAGAAAAGAGCTATTGGAAGAAATGGGGGGCAAATTTGATCTCAGTTTAGGCGGAGCTTCTACAGCTGCTTTTATTGCAATATTCAGAGCCGGTGGATTCTATTCCTATCAGCTTACTCTTATTATTGCCAACCAAATAGCGAGACTTATTTTAGGTAAAGGCCTTCAACTAGCAACTAATGCTGCAATTGCTAGAGTTGCAGGTATTTTGGCAGGGCCCGTAGGTTGGGCTATTACAGGTCTATGGACAGCTATAGATATTGCTGGACCAGCATACAAAGTAACGATCCCAAGTGTTGTACATATTGCTATGCTTAGAAAGAAGCATAACTCTCTCGATTGTAGCAATTGCGATGCAATGTTTACTGATACCACAATAAAGTTCTGTCCAGAATGTGGTCACTCTATTTTCTAATACTCTATTGGGGGTAAATATGGCTTATGTAGAATGCAGAAAATGCTCAAAAAGGGAAGATGCTAACAAGACTTTTTTCCTAAAAGTTCTAGGTGGGGGATTTGTTGGCGGTGGTTTTTGGGCTTGGGTAGCTTATTTTTTTGCTGGGACAGGATTTGCCATGGCTATTTGTATTGCAATAGTGTCTGGGGGTGTTGCTTTACTAGCATTTTCTGATGAAATTACAAAGTGGCTTGCAGAAAAGTACCCTTGCCCTAAGTGCGGATGCAGAAAATGGAGACTTGTTAAATAATAAACCATCTAGTGATTCTTTTTCATAAGACTATTTATTACAGAGTCATCTGAGCTAAAGGTCATGTTAATGGTGATTAACATGACCTTTAGCTACTCTCAAACTCAAATACACTTGTCTCAGATAAGTAACTAACCAAGTTTTTTTAGCAACACCAGATCAAAGCGCTCTCAAGTGCTCATCATTATTCATGATGAACTCTTTGATCTGATGTGAAGAAACCTTAGGATTCAAAATTAAATGTTGATAGCGTTCTAACAGGGCTTTCTGTTCATTCATTAGCCACTTTTCTTTAAGTGATAAGCTACCTTTTCTTTTGCGTTTACGACAATCAATACTATAACTTCGCTCCGACAGTTCCTTTTTGGCCTCGAACCATGCACGAGTAATTCCAGCCAACCCCTGATTGGTAACCATCAATTCAATCACAGGAGCTGATATCGCCTTAAAAACCCAAGGGCTAACAAACTTATATAAATGCAACTTAGGCTTTAACATACTGAGCATTTCAACTGTTAGAAATGCTTTATCCGCATGTAATTTGTGTCGATATTCGACTCTTGCCATTAGATTTAGGTCATCCCCCGTCAGGTTTAATACTCTGAGATAACGGTCGTACACTAGCAAATGGCTTCCCTTCTGCGACCCACAGTAATAACTCTCTGACACCCTGTTATCTTCCTGAGTAAATAAATAAGCCTGTTCATCGCTGTTTGGATAATGATTACTCACAGTACACCTTCTATGTTTAGGCATAGCAACTAAACAAGCTTTACTGATATTGGGCAAATTAAACCCTATATCAATTCTTGAAAGGCGAGCTTTCGAAATAACTTGTAGGTATCGAGTCTTACCGAGTGTTGTTAAAATATGGTGAAAAATAGCAGCCAACTCAATATCAGCAAATAACCTTGGAGTAAAAGCCACATGTAAGACCCAATTATTTTTATCCACACATAGATAAATAAAAACCTTGCTATTTAAGTTAGTCGAAGCATAGATTGTAAAAACGCGGGAACAAATAAAGCGACCTTTCCTTTCTTCATCACATTGAGGCGGACGCTGCCTAACGATCAATAAGTTTTTTCTCTCTTTAGTTTTTACCACACCAAAGTTATTGCGAAACCGCTTCATATCGTTTTCTGATATGTTTGCATTTAACGTAATCTTATCGCAATCAAGTGTTAAGTTCTGACTAGGTGAACACAAGTATTTTTCTAATAAGGAGTTTTGCTGCATCGCCACTCGCTTTTTCGATATTACATTAATAACATTATCTGGCGATAAGAAATGTTTCTTAACTTCATCATTCGAACCGATTACGAAATCCCCATAAAGCCTCTTTAATTCCGTTTCAATTTTATGATCATTGAAGTTAGTGTGGTCACCTACTTTTGGCTTTCTGTGGTACATAGAGATTCTCCTAATACATTATTTTTAATATTGGTTAAGAAAGTTACTCTGCTGTATTACAGCTCTTTTATGGCTAAATTAACCACAGAAAAACTCCCTCACTTTAGTTGCATTAGGGTTTACACTTTTCAATTAAACATATTTTAATATTTAATTTTGAACATCAAAAGAAGCTAAACCAAACCTAGATGTCACGCATTTTGAAACCTAGATGTCACGAAATTTAAAACCTAAATTTCACCGATAAGAAACTAGATTTACAGTTGAAACCTAGACAGTACTTCATCAATTTGAGTATGATCACTGTAGTTAAATACTTTACAAGGAAGAACGCTATCGTGAGGAAAAGGAAGATACTATATCCAGACATCATCCTGCACCGACGAGCTCTGCTTCGTCAGCTTGAGAAAGCAGGTTCTCGTAAAAGAAATGAATCAAAAGAATGGGAGCAACTAATTAACTCAATTCATTTGGATGACATTGGCGATATCAATCATAACAACACTTTCATGGAAGTAATTGAAGCCATTGCCACCCCGAATTCAAAAATAAGTAAACGTGAAGCAATTCGCTATATGCGTAATTTATATAACTTTATCAAAAACTTAGATCACATTTCATATGAAACATGGAAAGGGCATTGTAGGAAAGTTAGATCACGAGAAGGGAAAAGAACATTAACGGTTGAGCACTCAATTTTAGAGAAGGTATGCACATATTTAGAGACGACTCACCAAAAAACTTTTGATCCTCATGCTATTGGTAAAAATGAATTTCAGGAAGCTATTGAAACTTTATTGTATGATGCAAATAATCGCAAAAACATATAAAATCAACCATTTATAAAAACAAAAAATAAACCACTTCATATAAACATTGTAGATACCAATTGTTACTACCCTAACAAGTTTATGAAAAATCAACTATGTCCAGCGTTAACTAAATAGGTTTATTAACGCGAATAAACCTATTCTTCAGGTTACTGCTAAATCCATCAGATAAGATACATATTCACAACTCTTTGAAGCTGTTTAAGTGGGGCTGTTCTATGTGTGTAATTATCAGTAATTCCACCCCTGGATAGTTCATGCCCAACAACTTGCTGCAAAAGATGTAAGTCGAGGCTTGGTGACTCATTTCGAATTTTAGAAATAAACGAATGTCTAAAGCTATGGAAAGAGCGGGTATGTGATAACTCATTAGCTGATTCAATACCTAACTTAGCCATAATCCGACCGAACCAAGCTGTAATGCTATTTCGATTGTCAACTCCCTGTAATAACCTTCCAGTTGATTGTGTGAGCATATCTAGAATACCAAACTCGATAAGCTTGGGATGAAGAGGAATACGCCTACGAGCATTCTCAGTTTTAATCTTTTGCCCTTCATGTTCATCTGAGATTAGTATGTAGTATAGACTACTATCTGAATCAATCTTGATATCTTCAACTTTTAGTTGGAACAACTCACCTCGCCTAGCACCTGTATATATTGCAAGTAATATACACCACTTTTTCCAAGAGACGCTTTCAGCCAATGCGTATTGTTGCAATAGCCTTAATTCAGAGTCTGTAAATGGACCACGCTTGTTCTGCGTGAAATCTCTTTTTATATTACATGGAGAGCGCTTGATGTAGCTTACGGTATCTCTAGAAGCATAAGCGAATACACTCTGCAACCATTTGTAATAACCTTGAACCGATTTTGGGGCGATACGCTTATCTTCAGGCACATCAGCCGAAATACGCTCAGACATAGACATTTTATTGAATGGTGCCACATTCATTTTTGGTAAGTCAAAACATTGGTCTATAAATAAACCTATATCTTTTGGTTCATACTTTGTTATGTCTTTATCATTTGTAAGTAGCTGCCATACTTCGTAAAATCGCTCATAATCCTGTTGAATCTTATTACTAAGTTTCTCTTTTACTATTTTATGCTCTAAAAACTCTGTATATACTTCACTAAATAGCTTACCTACGTTGTTATTCAAAGATTTTTCGTCATTAGCAACATGGCTCCGCTCACGCTCAACTAAAGCTTCAATTTCCCTAGAACTAACAATATCTTTATTGATTGTTGTTAGAGAGTAACGTTTGAGTAGCTGTCTTGATTCTTTTAATTTTTCATGAAACACCCTGTAATCTTCATCACTATTGGGAGGTTGATATCCATACTGAGATACTAATCTATTGATCTCAGTGCGGCTTACTCCAAGTTCGCTATATTTAAAATTAAACAACGTTTCAGCACTTTTCAGTGAAGAGCTCTTCGTAGATTCATTTTTAAATTGCTCAGTAAAAATTTGATGCGCCATAAGACGCACTTCCTGATCCATCGTCTCGTCTTGGAAAATTTGCTCTAGGCTCCTTGTGCTTTTTAAAACAGATAGCTTCACACACGCAAGAACTAGCCCTAACAGCTCAGGCTTCCCTTCGAAGTTTTCATTGGCCAATAAATCATTCAATGATTCGTGCCTCTCGCAAAGCAGACTAAATGCGTAACGAGTATCATCAGAGATTACGGGGAAATATGATTCAGAACTTAACTCCTCATCAACACTAATCCTACTAGCTTGCATAAGCCTTTTATGGTGTTGTATGAAAGATGCTTCTTCTTCCTTTATAATCCTATCAATATCTTGAGTTTCCAATACTTTTTTCATGTTCAAAATTACTGATTTTGTGACTT
>Ga0208568_1000336_pt1 | contig 18539 bp, 17 predicted proteins | sample DeeseametaMP2969_FD_184165 | JGI IMG/M metagenome (GOLD analysis project Ga0208568, IMG submission 184165) | Marine microbial communities from the Deep Atlantic Ocean - MP2969 (SPAdes) | ecosystem: Environmental > Aquatic > Marine > Oceanic | place: South of Funchal, North Atlantic Ocean... | reverse complement strand
GGCCTCGCGGGCCTCCTCCGACATATCGTTGCGCAGCAGCGGTTCAACAGCCGACTTGTAGCTGCCGACCTTGAATACGTGCATCGTCACTTTCAGCTTTTCCAAGGCATCACGCAGGTAGTTGCGCACCACGGAAAAGCCTTCAATCGAGACACCGCCCATATTGTGGACCAGCACGCGGTCGGCATTCGCCGCCAGCAGATAGCTGTCCTGATCGTAGCTGCCGGACATGGCGACAATCTCTTTGCCTGATTCGCGAAAACGTTGCAACGCCTCACCGAGCTCCAGTCCCTTGGCCATCCCGATATGCTGTAGATCGTCCAGCAGCAACAGCATGACCTTGATGCTGCTGTCTTCCCTTGCGTAATCCACCGCATCAATCAGGTCCTGCAACAGGGTCTCCTGGGGGCGGCCATCTGCGCTGAGTTGCGTCAGTGCATCAACCGCGGTGTATTCCTCGACCACGTTTCCTTCGGGCATCAGCACCAGCGCGCCGCCGCCGGGAACATCGATGCGAAAAGCGTTGTACAGACTGAACAGCATGAAGCCGAAAAAGAACAGAAACAGCAGGTTCACGATCCAGCGACGCATCGCATCGATCACCGCCAACATGCGGGAAAAGAAACCGCGGTTTTTCTGACTCATACCTACTCCTGTTTACGCGGCATCCTGGCCGTGACTGCGTTGCGCTTGAGCGTGCCAGCGAATAAACGCCATAGTGCTGCAAAACAGCAGTACCACCAGCGCCAGCTCAATGTAGTTAAACCATATGGCAAAGGGCGACATGGCTTCTGTTACCGCCATTGCAAAATACAACAGGCTGAGAAAACACAGCCAGGCCAGGCCCTTCAATTGCTCGCGGAATACCGCGCTGATGAACAGCAGCATGGGCAGTTCACGTACCACCCAGATGGTAATACTGGGCTGACGCCCTTCCTGCACCCAAACCCAGGTGCTGAGGGTAAGGGAAATCAACAACCCCACATACACTACTTTCATCACAGCGCCACTGATTGCGGCGCGCTGTTGAACAGACATATCGACTTCCTTAACGGGCCCTTGAGCCCAGTTGTTGCGCCAGCGTCGCCAGGCGTTTGCCCTGCGCCCGCGCCAGGGCTAATTCAGTTTCATCTACATCGCGACCACTGGCGCCGGCAACATGGCTGGCACCGTAGGGTGTGCCGCCTGTTTCCGTACTGTTCAGCGCAGACTCGCTATAGGGCAAGCCGGCGATCACCATGCCGTGATGCAGCAACGGAATCATCATGGTTAACAGCGTACTTTCCTGCCCACCGTGCAAACTCGCAGACGAGGTAAATACCGCCGCCGGCTTATTGATCAAGGCACCGCTCATCCACAGCGATGAAGTGCCATCGAGGAAATATTTCATCGCGGCGGCCATGTTGCCGAAACGGGTCGGGCTGCCCAGCGCCAGCCCGGCGCAATCGCGCAGATCCTCTTCCGTGGCATAGAGGTGGCCACTGTCGGGAATATCCGGCGCTACCGCCTCGCAGTCCGTCGACACCGACGGCACGGTGCGCAGCCGCGCCTCCATCCCCGCCTGCTCCACCCCGCGGGCAATGTGCTCGGCAAGACATCGCGTCGCGCCGTGGCGACTGTAGTACAACACCAGAATATACGGCTGCTCTGCCATATCGGCTCTCCGTCAATCGATCAGTTCAAGAGCATTTTCCGGCGGGCGGCCCAGTACAGCTCGATCGCCGCGAACCACGATCGGGCGCTCAATCAACTTCGGCGCGTCGACCATTGCCTGAATCAACGCCGCCTCACTCAGCGACTCATCTGCCAGCCCCCGCTCCTTGTATTCTGCCTCGCCCTTGCGCAACAATTGCCGCGCTGAGATGCCGAGCTTGCTCAACAGGCCGCGCAGAGTCTCGGCGTCGGGGCTGTTTTCAAGATACAGCACAATCTCCGGCGCAATGCCGCGCTCTTCCAACAACTGCAGCGTTTGACGCGACTTGGAACAGCGGGGATTGTGGTAGAGGGTGTAAACAGACATGGCTCATCCTGCGTAATAAAAGATGAGCGACATTATACACAGCGCACTGCTGGCAACCATTTGGAATCGGAAATGATAAAACTGCGTTCACTTGTGCTCATTCTCAGCTGCGCCGTTCTGCTGGCCTGTGGTCGCAGCGAGACCGCACCGGAGGGTTTGCCGAACACCGGGAACTGGGTGCTGATCAATTACTGGGCGACCTGGTGCGGCCCCTGCCGCGATGAAATCCCGGAGCTCAACACACTCAATGCAGAACATGCAGACATCGATGTTTTCGGGGCCAATTACGACCGTCTGCAAGGTCAGGAACTGCAGGACGCCATCGCCGAGCTGGATATTCAGTTCGCCAGCATGATGGCTGATCCTGCAGAACTGTTGGCACAGGAACGCCCCCGTGTATTGCCAACTACGTATGTGCTCTCCCCCAACGGCGAGTTGCACGCGGTGCTGACCGGCCCACAAACCGAAGAGAGTTTGCTGAAAGCCATGGGACGCGACTAACAGCTAACCGCACGCCAGTGCCTGCTGCCACTGCGACAGCATCTCGGCACTGAAAGCAACGAGGTATATCTCTCTAAGACTGCCCGGCTCACCCAGCGCATTGCGCAGGGCCGACACCGCAATTCGGCAGGCCTGATCGTGCGGGTAAGCGTAAACGCCACAACTAATGGCGGGAAACGCCAGCGTGGCAAGGTCCAGCGCCTTGGCTTCGTCAACACAGCGCCGGTAGCAACTCGCCAGCAGCGCTGCCTCACCCTGATCACCGCCGTGCCACACCGGCCCCACCGTGTGAATGATATATCTGGCGGCTAATGCAAAACCCGGACTGACCTTGGCATCGCCGGTCGCGCAGCCCTGCAAGCCGCGACAAAAGTTCAACAGTTCTGGGCCCGCCGCCCGGTGAATCGCCCCGTCGACACCGCCTCCGCCCAGCAGGCTGTTATTGGCGGCATTAACAATGGCATCGACCTCAAGCTGGCAGATATCGGCCTGTATGGCGTGCAGTTCAGCCGGCATGTTTACACCTCATCTTCGCGCTGGAGCTGAACCTGCAAACCGGATTCGGACGCTGACGCGGGCAGCTCGTCTATCGCCTGTGCCCAGCTATCGGCAGTATCGCCATCGCTCACGCTGACGCGTATGGGACGGCAACATACCTCGCAGTCTTCAACGTACGGTTCCCCTGCCAGGCTCGGGTCGATCAGCAGCTCGATGCGCTCGCCACAGTAGGGGCAGTAATCTTTCCAGCTTTCCAACATGGTTCAGCCATGATGACAAAAACGCCATGCTGCCACGTTACAGGCTACGGAGGTAGGCCCGCCAGCCGCCAAAATGGCTGATGTCCGTCGCGCCGTGAATCCCCGACTGCTCGCAGATAAAGCCGGGACAGAGCCGTCCGTCGGCCAGCCGTACTTTGCCGATGCCCAGCGGCGAAGGAATACCCGCTACAAAGCTGCCAAACTCAGCCATCGGCATGGACCACACCTCCACCTCAATGGCCTGTCCCTTTCCGGGCTCGGCCAACACCATAGCCGGGCGCAACGGCGGCCCACCGGGCAAGGCATAGAGTTGGTAATCAGGGGCTGACTGCGTGCAAAGCTGTAAGGTGGCACCACGCTCACGAAGCTGCCAGTTCAGGGGCTGGCCGTCCAGATGGGCGCCGCAAACCACCACGTCCACCCGCTCGGCCGCTGTCGAAGCATTCTCGGAAAGCGGTTCAAACGCGCGCTTTTCCGCGCCCAGCGGCAGGGCAAAGCGCTGCTGCAGACGGTTACCAATCGACAGCAGCTTGCGGTCACCAAAGGCCTCGGCCACCAGCGTCAGGCCAAAGGGGAAACCCTCGTCGGTAAACGCCGTAGGCAGTGCCAAACCGCAGAGGTTAAACAGGTTCATATAGTTGGTGTAGTAGCCGGTATTGCTGTTCAGGGCGATGGGATCAGCGTCCAGCTCGGCAATCGTATAGGGCCGCGGCGCGGTGGGTGTGAGCAGTGCATCCACCGAATCCAGCGCGGCCTGCGCCAGTTTGCGCAAGGCTTTTAAACGATACTGAAAAGAGAAGGCATCCCGCGCTGACGGCATTGCACCACCGCTGATAATCGTTCGGGTGACCGGCAGCAGTGCGTCGGGCTGCTCCTCAATCAGCGGTGAGCAGGCCAGATAACGCTCCGCCACCCAGGGGCCTTCATAGAGGAGTTTGGCTGCATCGAGAAAGGCCGACATATCCACCTCGATCAGCTCAACCTCGTCATCCTCGGCAATCGCCGCAAGGCTCTGCTGATAGGCCTGCTCGTAGCCCGCGTGACCGAAAAAGGCAAGTTGTTCCGCTGGCATCACGCCCAGGCGCAATTTGCCGGCGTGTCGTCCGTAATGGCGGGAACGGTTGGCGAAGGGGTTGGTGCGGCTGTAGGCATCACTGGCGTCCTCGCCCTCAGCCACCGACAGCACCGCGTGGGCATCGTCGACGTTCAACGCAAACACCGTCATGCAGTCCAGCGAGCGGCAGGCGGGCACCATCCCCGTGGCCGACAACAGGCCGATACTGGGCTTGAGGCCCACCAGATTATTAAAGCAGGCGGGCACACGACCCGACCCCGCCGTGTCGGTGCCCAGGCTGAAACAGGCCAGCCCCTTGGCCACGGCCACCGCCGAGCCAGAGCTGGAACCGCCACTGATCATGTCGGGGTCGACACTGTTTTTACAGGCACCCCAGGGCGAGCGGGTACCCACCAGACCGGTGGCAAACTGGTCGAGGTTACTCTTGCCCACCGGAATCGCCCCGGCGGCAATCAGTGCTTGCACCACCGTCGCCGATTGCGAGGGGGTATAGCTGAAGGCGTCGCAGGCCGCCGTGGTCGGCACCCCCGCCAGATCGATATTGTCTTTAATGGCAAAGGGCAGGCCGAACAGCGGCAGGCTGTCGGGGCTATGCCCATCCAGCGCTTGTAAATACGGCTCCTGCTCCGCCGCGCTGAGGCGGTAAATCCAGATATTGTGGTCGTTGAGCGCGTCGCAGCGCGCGGCAATCTCGGCCATCAGCTTGCGCGGTGTCAGGCTGCCATCGCGGTAAGCCTGATGCAGGCTGCGGCGACTCAGTGTGGGCAATGTCATTGGGCCTCCTCCCCGTCCAGAATTAACAGTGGCTGACCGGCACTGACACGGCCACCCGCTTTCACCACCACCGTTTTCACTCGCCCTGGCTGGCTGGCCAGCACGGCCACTTCCATCTTCATCGACTCCAGCAGCATCACGCACTGCCCGGCTTCAACGGTATCGCCCTCGGCCACATTAAGCTGCCAAACGCTGCCCGCCACTGAGCTGTCCACCACAATATCGTCGTCGCCAATCACCAGCGTATCGTCGCTGACCTCGACCTCCGGTGTCTCGTAGTGGAACTGGCCCTCGGCATGCCAGCGCGCCAGCTCGTCGTCGAAGGCCTGCTCTCGGCGGCGAGTATGGGTGTCGATTTCCGCCGCGTGCTGGGTAGTAAACGCCTCGTACTCCGCCAGCGAAAATTCGCCCTCCTCGGTGCGCAGCGGATAGTCGCCCAGCGGGAAATCACGACGGATTTTCGCGAGTTCATCGTGGCTGACTTCGTAGAAGCGAATCTGATCAAAAAAGCGCAGCAGATAGGGCTCGGTAAACGCGGCCGTACGGCGGTAGCGATTCCACATTTGCAGGGTGCGACCGACAAACTGGTAACCGCCCGGCCCTTCCATGCCGTACACGCAAAGATAAGAGCCGCCGATACCCACCGAGTTTTCTGCGGTCCAGGTACGCGCCGGATTGTATTTGGTGGTCACCAAGCGGTGACGCGGATCGACCGGCGTCGCGACCGGCGCCCCCAGATACACATCGCCCAGGCCCATCACCAGATAGGCGGCGTCGAAGACGATATCCTTGACCTCGGCAATGCTGTCGAGACCGTTGATGCGGCGGATAAATTCCAGATTGCTCGGGCACCAGGGCGCATTGGCACGCACTGACTGGTGATATTTATCCACTGCCAACTGGCAGGCCTCGTCGTCCCAGCTCAGCGGTAGCCACACCGTGCGCGATGGCACGTGCAGGGAATCCAAGCGCTGCGATAAACGCCGTTCGCGGCGCGCCAGCTCGTCCAGTAGCTCACGCAGCGGTAATTGCTGCGCGTCATAATGCAGTTGCAGTGAGCGAATGCCCGGCGTGAGTTCACGCAGCCCCGGCAATGGTGTCTGCTGCAAATCCTGCATCAGCGCATGGGCGCGAAAGCGCAGGCGAATATCCAGCTCCAGCGGGCCGTATTCCACCAGCAGGAAGTGATCGCCCGCCAGGCGATAAACCACCTCATCGCCTACCTCGTCCGCACTGAGGCGTTGCACGATGGGCGACGGCAGGGCCTCGACAGAGACCGGCGCCGCGGATTCGGCAGCAGCGGTGTTATCGCCAAGCTCATCACCGGCTAAAAAGGCCTGCTGGTAACGCTCAGCCGCCACCGCCGCGTCAACGCTGACCGGCACAAAGCGCAGCGTATCCCCGGCGCGCAACTGGCCGAGTTTCCACAGGTCGGCGGTAATCACCGTAGCCGGACAGACAAAGCCGCCTAGTGAAGGGCCGTCCGGGCCGAGGATCACCGGCATATCGCCGGTAAAATCCACCGTGCCAAAGGCGTAGGCGTTGTCGTGAATATTGGACGGATGCATGCCCGCTTCGCCGCCACTCTGGCGTGCCCACTGCGGTTTGGGGCCGATCAGGCGCACGCCGGTGCGGCTGGAGTTGTAATGCACTTCCCAGTCGGTGCTGAAAAACTGCTGGATATCAGCGTCGGTAAAAAAGTCTGGCGCGCCGTGGGGGCCATAAATCACCCGTAGCGACCACTGCGAGCCGATGTCCGGCAGAGCGGCCTGATCCGGGCTCAGCGCCAGCCCAGCGGATGCGCTCTGCGCCAGCGCCAATACATCGCCGGTGCGCAGCGCGCGGCCGTTATGGCCGCCGAACTGGCCGAGGGTAAAGGTGGAGCGCGAGCCGAGGTACTCGGGGCAATCTAGGCCACCTGCAACGGCCAGATACGCCCGCGCGCCGCGCTCGATACGCCCCATGATCAGAGTCTGCCCAGCGGCCACCTCCACCGGCGTGTGCATCGCCACGGGCTCGCCATCCAGACTCAGTGGAATGGCCGCCCCCGCCACCACAATGCGGGTCGGCGCACTGAATTGCAGGGTCGGCCCCTGCAGGGTGACTTCCAGTGCCGCCGCATCAGGCGTGTTGCCCAGCATCGCATTGGCGAGGCGGAAGGAATAATTGTCGAAGGGCCCCGAGGGCGGCACGCCCACATCCCAGTAACCGCTGCGACCGGGGAAATCCTGGATGGTGGTCTGAGTACCGCCCTGCAGCACATCGATACGCGCAGGCTGCCAAGTTACCTGTGCAAGATAGCGGGTTGTGACGTCGCCCTTCGCCACCACGGCGTCATCCAGCAAGTAACGCAGATAGGCACAGTTGCTTTCAATGCCGTACAACTGCGTCTGATCCAGCGTCTCCCGTAAACCCTGGATCGCGGCGTCACGGTCCTCGCCCCGATAAAGAATTTTCGCCAGCATCGGATCGAAGTACGGTGACACCTCAATACCGCTTTCCAGCCAGTGTTCAATACGCAGGCCCGGCAGCGCTTCATCAGGCTGGGGAAATGCCACATGACTGAGCAGCCCCGCGCAGGGCTGAAAATCCCGGTAGGGATCTTCGGCATACACTCGCAACTGAATCGCGTGCCCGCTGGCAGACAGCCCCTGACGCAGCGCATCCAGTGACGGCAGTTCCCCCGCCGCCTGTTGCAACATCCACTGCACCAGGTCCACCGACCAGACCATCTCTGTGACGCCGTGCTCCACCTGTAAGCGGGTATTCACTTCGAGGAAATAGCACTCCTCGGTATCGGCATCAAAAATGTACTCCACCGTCGCGGCATTGCGGTAGTTCACACTGGACAGCAGCGCCTCGGCCAGCGTGTAAAGCCGCTGACGCACTGGCTCGGGCAAATTCGGCGCCGGGCACTCTTCAATGACTTTCTGGTTGCGGCGCTGGGCGCTGCAGTCGCGCTCGCCGATGGCCAGCACACCGCCCTTGCCGTCGCCAAAGGCTTGCACTTCAATATGCCGGGCGCGGGCAATGTACTTCTCCAGAAACACGCCGTCGTCGGCAAAGTTGTTCTTACCCAGTTGCTTGACCTTGTTAAAGGCCTCGCGCAGCACCGCTTCAGAGTCGCAAACCTGCATGCCGATACCGCCGCCCCCGGCGGTACTTTTGAGCATCACCGGGTAGCCAATATCGGCCGCTTCCGCGCAGGCGGCGTCCACATCCGCCAGCAGACCCGAACCCGGCGGCAAGGGCACACCCGCGGCGGCGGCAATCTCCCGCGCGCGGTGTTTCAAACCAAAGCTTTGCATCTGCTCCGGGGTGGGGCCGATAAAGACGATTCCTGCCGCCTCACAGGCAGTGACGAAAGCCGCATTTTCACTGAGAAAACCGTAGCCGGGGTGGATCGCCTCGGCGCCACAGGCGCGGGCAATTTCCAAGACTTTGTCGCTGTTGAGATAGGTGTCGGCTGCACCGCCCTCGCCGAGGCTGTAGGCTTCATCGGCCTGACGCACATGCAGACTACGGGCGTCGACGTCGGCGTAGACCACCACGGAAGTGATGCCCATTTCGCGCAAGGTACGAATAATTCGGGTCGCGATGGCACCGCGGTTGGCAATCAATACTTTCTTGAACATGCTGGTCCGTTGCGGGCCGTCCCGCTTGTGTCTACGACAGTGGCCGTCCACTGAAGTCGTTGGATCGCTTGTTAATCAGGCCGCCCAGATCAGGCACTCGACCGGGGTCGGGTTGTAGGCATTGCAGGGGTTGTTGAGCTGCGGGCAATTGGAAATGAGCACAATGGTGTCGACCAGCGCTTTCAGTTCTACATATTTCCCTGCGCCGGAAATACCATCGGCAAAGCTCAGCTCACCGTCTGCCGTGACCGGTACATTCATAAAAAAGTTGATGTTATGACCGATATCCCGCTTGCTCAGCCCGTACTCGGGGTGCTCGGCAATAGCGAGCATCCAACTGTCGCGACAGGCGTGCATGCAGCGTTTTTCCAGGTCGTAACGCACGGTATTGCTTTCGGTGGCGCAGGCACCACCCAGGGTGTCGTGACGACCGCAGGTGTCGGCCACAATTTCCAGCATCGGGCGATTCAGGGTACTGCGCAGCACAGAGCCAGCGGTCAGGTAGACATTGCCCTGTTCGCGGATGGTGTCGGTGGCGCTGTAGCGCTCAGCGGGATCGTCGGCGCAGAAGAACAGCGTATCCGCCGCCTGATTCCCCTCTAAATCGAGGATGCGCAGCACTTCTCCGGCGCCCAGTTTCGCAATGTAGTAATCCCCGGCGTCGATCTGCTCGCGGCGCAGCGCGGTATCGGCGAGGCGTTCACTGTGTTTAATCATGTTTCTCTCCTCAGGCGCCCAGGTAATACAGTGCGTTGTTGGCAAAGCCACGACGGTTTTCGTCGCAGTGATTGAGGCAGATATCGTCCTCGGTCATCGGCTCGGCCACGCTCACCTCCACGCCAATGCGGCAGCGCGGGTAGTCGGCAGCGGTGTTCAGCGGGTGAGGACAGGCGTGAATCAGCACCAGGCAATCCATCTCAATCCGCAGGGTCAGCGTGCTGCCCGGCGCACTGTGCCCGTCGGCCAAATGCAGATTGCCGTCGTCGTCGGTTTCCACCTTGCTGAAGACATTGATGTTGGCGGCCATGTCCGCGGCGCCAAGACCGTATTTCGCCAGCTCAACCAGAAAGGCGTCATGACCATTCTGATGCCAGTCGTTGCGGTCGTGCTGATAGTCGCGACGGCCCCAGCGCGCATCAATATGGCTGGCGTGGCTATTGCCACACACCGTGTCATGCCAGCCCAGATCATCGTCGAAAATCGAGGCAAAAATGCGCCCCATATCCGAGTACAGGCAATTGCCACGGGTGAGTTTGAAAGTGTGTTGACACTTGAGGGTGTCCGGCGCGTTGTAGCGCTCGAGCAGGTTGCGCGGGTTATAAAACAGCAGCCCGGCATTGCCGTTGCCGTCGATATCCTGCAGCCGCAGCAAGGTGCCGCGACGCAGCTCCAGCGACCAGTGGCCGCCCGGCGCGATGGTGGTTTGATAGTGATTCATGAGGCTAACTCCTGACCCGAACTGCTCAGGCCACTGTCAATTTCTTGCAATAACTCCGGTTCGCAGGCGCCCACCGGCAGGTCGTAGGTAATGCCTGCGCCGTAGGTGTTCGGCGCCTGGGGATCAACCCGCAGTTTGTCGAACACCCACAGACGGGTGCCCAGATGAAAGCCCTCGGCCAGATCGTGGGTCACCATAAACACCGTGAGCTTGTGCTTGCGCCACAGCGACAGCACAAGCTCATGCATATCGGCGCGAATGCCGGGATCGAGCGCCCCGAAGGGCTCATCCAGCAACAGAATGCGGGGCTTGAGAATCAGAGCCTGAGCGATAGCCAGGCGCTGGCGCATGCCGCCGGAGAGTTCATCCGGATAGCGATCCGCCATATGCGACAGCCCCACGGTATCCAGCATCGCCATGGCTTCCTCGCGGGCGGCACGCTTGCGCTTGCCCCAGAGAAAACCCAGCGCAGAGCCTTCAAAGGCGCGGGCAATGGTGACGTTTTCCAACACCGTCATGTGGGGAAATACCGAGTACTGCTGAAAGACCACGCCGCGCTCGGCATCGGGCTCGTCGGCAATGGGTTTGCCGTCCAGCAGAATCTCGCCCTGACTGGGCACATCGGTACCCAGCAACATCCGCAGGAAAGTACTTTTACCGCAGCCTGAGGCCCCCACCAGGGTGATGAACTCCCCCTCTTTCACGGTAGAGGAGATGTTTTCCAGAATGACGTTGTCGCCGTAGCGCTTCCATACATTGCGAATCTCGATCATGAGCGACTCTCCTGCCAGGGGTAGGCCCATAGGCTGAGCTTGCGCAGTACCAGGTCGATGACAAAGGCCAGCAGGGCAATCCAGGCGACATAGGGCAGGATCACATCCATCGACAGGTAGCGGCGCACCAGAAACACGCGGTAGCCCAGACCGTCGGTGGAGGCGATGGCCTCGGCAGCAATCAGGAATAGCCAGGCACTGCCCAGCGACAGGCGCACAGCGTCAATCAGTCGTGGCATCAATTGAGGAATCAGCACCCGCAGCAGGATCTGCCCGCTGTTCGCCCCCAGCGTTTGTGCCTTGACCAGTTGCTCGCGGGGAATTTCCAGACAGCGTTTCTGAATATCCCTGGCGATAAAGGGCGTCACGCCGATGGCAATCAGCGCCACCTTGGAGACTTCACCCAAGCCGAACACAATAAACAGGATCGGCAGGATCGCCATCGGGGGAATCAGCGACACCACCGTCAGCAGCGGTGCCACTCCCGAGTACGCCAGCGGGAAGGCCCCCGTACCCAAACCGAACAACATACCCAGCGAGGCCGCGATCAGCATGCCCAGTCCAAGGCGGGTCAGGCTGCTGAGCGTGTCCTGCCAGAAAAGGTATTCCCCCGTGCGCTTGCTGGGCTCGAACGCCAGGCGATGTATGGCATCGCCCATCTGCTCAAAACTGGGCAGCAATTTGTCCTGGGGGTTTTCCGCCAGCCGCGCATCCGAGGCCAGTACGTAGATCAGCAGCAATAAAGCAAAGGGCAGTAGCGACAGGGCAATGCCCCATACCCGCGACGGTTGCTGATTGATAAGTCGTCTCATAAAAGCTTCCAGGCTAAAGAGAGGTGTTGGGCGATGCCTGGCACCGCCCGCGGAACCGGCTTACAGTTTGCCGTCAGCCGCCATCTGCATGTAGCTGGGGTTGAAGCGCAGCTTGATATTGCCTTTATTGCCGTACACACCGGCGGGGGTTTCGATACCGATAAACCCGGCATCCGGCGCACTGTCACCCAGCAGACCGTGAGCGAAAGAGAACTCTGCCACGCTCTGCATCGTCGTTTTCAGGTCTTTGCTGCGCGTGAAGCTGACCGCGTCGGCGGGCTTGTAAAACATCTGTGTGCTGGCGAGCTGGGCGTCATACCCGGCCAGATCCGTGCCGGATGCAGTTGCCATTGCGGTGCGCGCTGCCACTCCTTTCTCATCGGCAGCACTCATGGTTGCCATGATTTCATACCAGGCACCGGTCAGTGCCTTACCCAACGCAGGGTTTTGCTCAAGCACCTCGGTATTCACTACCAGCATGTCGATGATCTCGCCGGGGATTTGCGAAGAGTCGAACACTTTGTTGGCGCCGGGCATGCCCATAATTTCGCTGAGCAGCGGATTCCAGGTCACCACTGACGTGACGCCCGCCGTGGGATAGACCGCCACCATGTCAGCGTCGGAGGTATTTACCACGGTCACATCCGCCTCGCTCAGACCCACGCTGTCCAGCGCCCGAGCAAGCAGATAATGCGAGACGCTCAATTCCACCAGATTCACCTGCTGCCCCTTAATGGCCGCCAGTGAATCTTCCGCTTTGAGCACAATGCCGTCGTTGCCATTGGAGAAATCGCCCACGATCAACGCGGTGCTGTCGACGCCACCTGCAGCGGGAATCGTCAGCGCGTCCATATTGGTCATGGCGCAGGCGTCAAAAGCGCCAGTGGTGTATTGGTTAATCGATTCGATGTAATCGTTGATCTGCACCACATCAATTTCAATGCCGTATTTCTCGGCCCATTTATCGACGATCTTCTGTTCGTCGCCATAGCCCCATGGCATCCAGCCCACATAGATAGACCAGCAGACTTTAAAGCTGTCTGCGGCCAGACTGAAAGAAGAAAAGCTGAGTGTCAGTAACAGTGTCGCTAGTCGTTTCATCGCCTGCCTCCGGCATAGGTTACGCGGTAAATAGAGCACTCCTGGCAGTCTGCTGCCGATCGTCTCCCGGGCTTTTGTCCCGCCGTGTAACCTGTTCCAAAGCAGCGTTGACCGCGTTTCAGAAGAGGTCGAAAGCTCTCGGACCAGCCGTTGCAATAGCTGCAACCGGAACCCTAGCTTTCCATTGCCAAATTGTGATGCCTGAACGGCATGTCCTGCCTTACCAAGAGTGCGGACGCAAAGGCTGATACAGATTTCGTGCCAAAACCCCTGCAGCCTTTACAAACAACCGTTTACTGACCTTGCAGCATTTCGCCCACCGCCAAGACGCCCTCTAACAGGGCGGCACTGCCCCGCCACGCACAAAAATAAAGCAGGAAATACCACTAAAGCACAGCCTGCATCGCGCGCGACGCAATCCCTCCCCTTTCATGGCACGCGACATAAAAACGCCATCAAACTGTAAACATGCCTCCCTAGGATCACTCGCGGTAAGTCATTAAGCATTGCCCAATATTCATCCACTAAGGATGGCGCGCCAAGGCGCGTTAATGAGAAAAGTCCTTTCGAGACCAGGAGCTTCCACATGCGACTTAAAACCGCCTTATTGTCAGGGGTGCTGCCCTTAGCAATAGCTGCATACAGCCATGCAGAGATACTGCCCGCCAGCCAGACCAGTAACAGCTGGTTCAGCGACGGCAAAGCGCTGACTGAAAACAAAGCCGGCAACACGGCAAATAACAGCAGCGCCAAAAACGTGATTCTGTTTGTGGGTGACGGCATGGGTATCTCGACCCTCACCGCCGCTCGTATTTTGCAGGGCCAGCAAAACGGCCAGACTGGCGAAGAAAACTTTCTGAGTTTTGAAAGCTTCCCCTATAGCGCACTGGTGAAAACCTACAACGTGGATGCGCAGACCCCCGACTCAGCGGGCACGATGACGGCCATGATCAGCGGTGTTAAAACCGATGCCGGCGTTATCGGCGTGAGTGAAGCAGTTGAGCGCGGCGATTGCGAATCGGCCCAGCAGAACCCGCTGATTACCGCCATTGAGCTGGCCGAACTGAAAGGCATGGCAACTGGCATCATCTCTACCGCACGGATTACCCATGCCACCCCCGCTGCCGCCTACGCCAAATCCGCGGACCGCAACTGGGAAGACATCAGCGATATGCCCGCTGCGGCGATTGACGCAGGCTGCGAAGATATTGCCTCGCAGCTGATCAACTTCGAAAGCAATTTGGAAGCCCGCATCGACGGTGCCGACGTAGACGGCATTGACGTGGTCATGGGCGGCGGCCGTCGCCACTTTCTGCCCAAGGACGCCAGTGCCAACAGCCCCGATGCTCTCAGCAGTGTTGAAGGCGACCGCACAGATAGCCGCAATCTGGTGACCGAGTGGCAAAGCCAGTACAGCGATGGCGTTTATGTGTATGACGAGGACGGCTTCAATGCGGTCGATGCTGCCAGCACCAACCGCCTGTTCGGTCTGTTCAATGAGTCCCACATGCAGTACGAAGCTGACCGCGCCAATGATGTGGCCGGCGAGCCCTCACTGTCGGCCATGACCGGCAAGGCCATTGATATTCTGGCTAAAAACAACAACGGCTACATGATGGTGGTGGAATCCGGTCGCATCGACCACGGCCATCACGCAGGCAGTGCCTACAGCGCCCTGACCGATGCCATTGAATTTGCGAATGCGGTACAAACCGCCATCGACAACACCAACCCCGATGAAACACTGATTCTGGTCACTGCTGACCACAGCCATGTGTTCACCATCGCCGGCTATCCCAAACGCGGCAACCCGATTCTGGGTAAAGTCGTATCGGTCGGTAAAACCACCCCCGAACTGGCCGCCGATGGCATGCCCTACACCACGCTGGGCTATACCAATGGTCTGGGCTTCCGCGCACTGGGCAGCGAAACCGATGGCGACGCCAGTTACAGTGCTGGTCCGGATACTGGTCGCAAAGATCTGAGCAGTGTCGACACCACCAGCACCGGCTACCATCAAGAGGCACTGGTACCACTGGGCTCAGAAACCCACGCGGGTGAAGATATCAGCCTGCATGCCATGGGTCCCGGCGCCAGCAAGGTACAAGGGGTCATCGAACAGAACGTCGTCTTCCACGTGATTAATCAGGCGCTGGGTCTGATCGACGCCGAATAAGGAGAACCACCATGAACAAGTTTACACTCGCCCTTATGACTGCAGCGATCGTCGGCCTGACTGCCTGTGGTGACGATGGCAAGAATGGCCGCAATGGACTGGATGGCCAGGACGGACAAAATGGTCAAAACGGCCAGGATGGTCAAAATGGCCTGAACAGCCTGATTACCCAAACGGCGCTGGCCGTGGGTGACAGTAACTGTCCCGGCGGCGGCACACGTATCGACAGTGGCCTGGACAGCAACGCCAACGGCGAGCTGGACAGCAGCGAAATCACCGCGACCAAGTACCTTTGTGAACCCCACACTCCGGACGAGTCCGTTGACCTGATGGCCAACACCCGCAACAACGCCTGGTTCCAGGCGGCGGCGACTCGTGTCAGCAACCCGGAAGCGCCGGTGCTGACCCGCGGCGCGGCCAAGAATGTGATTCTATTTGTCGGCGACGGCATGGGTATCTCGACGGTAACTGCCGCGCGCATTCTGGAAGGCCAGCTAAAAGGGAAGCTGGGCGAAGAACATAATCTGAGTTTTGATCTGTTCCCCTTCTCAGGCCTGGCAAAAACCTACAACACTGATGCGCAGACGCCTGACTCCGCCGGCACCATGACGGCGATGATGAGCGGTGTTAAAACCGATGCCGGCGTCATTGGCGTCAGCGAAGCCATTGAGCGCGGCGACTGCAGCACCGTTGCCGGCAACGAACTGGTGACCGCACTGGAGCTGGCAGAAATCGCCGGCAAATCTACCGGCATTCTGTCTACTGCCCGCATCACTCACGCGACCCCGGCAGCGACCTATGCCAAATCGGCTGACCGCAACTGGGAAGACATCAGCGATATGCCGGCTGCTGCCGTCACTGCGGGCTGTGAGGATATCGCCTCACAGCTGGTGAATTTCGAAAGCAATCTGGAAGCACGCATCAGCGGTATCGATGTAGACGGCATCGAGGTGGTGATGGGCGGCGGCCGCCGTCACTTCCTGCCGAAAGACGCCAGCGCCAACAGCCCCGATGCTCTCAGCAGTGTTGAAGGTGACCGCACCGATGGCCGCAACCTGGTCACCGAGTGGCAGACCCAGTACGCCGATGGCAAATATGTCTTTGATGAAACGGGCTTCCTTGCGATTGATCCGGAGAACACCACGCGCCTGTTTGGTTTGTTCAACGAGTCACACATGCAGTACGAAGCCGACCGCAACAATGATATTGCCGGCGAGCCTTCACTGCGCGACATGACGGCTAAAGCCATCCAGATTCTGGACAACAACCCGGAAGGCTTTTTCATGATGGTGGAATCTGGCCGCATCGACCACGCTCACCACGCCGGTAATGCCTACGGCGCGCTGACCGATGCCATTGAGCTGTCAGAGGCCGTTGCCAAGGCAGTGGAGCTGACCAATCCAGAGGAAACCCTGATTATCGTCACCGCTGACCACAGCCACGTGTTCACCATTGCGGGCTACCCCAAGCGCGGCAACCCGATTCTGGGCAAGGTCGTGTCTGTGGGTAAAACCTCACCGGAGCTGGCCGCCGATGGTATGCCGTACACCACATTGGGCTACACCAACGGTAACGGCTTCCGCGACCTGGGCGACGAAACAGACGCGGATGCCGGTTACGATCTGCCGATCAAGACCGGCCGTCAGGACCTGTTGTTTGTGGATACCGAGTCTCCCGGCTACCACCAGGAAGCGCTGGTACCGCTCGGCTCTGAAACCCATGCAGGTGAAGATGTGGGCGTCTATGCCAAGGGCCCTGGTGCACCACTGGTCAGCGGCACCAACGAGCAGAACCTGATCTTCCACGTGATGGACTATGCCGCCGATCTGGTCAACGCGGCAAACGCCAAGCAAGTGGCACCGTAACACCGCCGTTCAGCGGGCCGTTCGCGGCCCGCTTTTCTGTTTTTTGGATATTGATACCGAGTTTCACCATGCCAATTCCTCATTTTTACACGCTGCTCCTCAGCCTGACCTTACTGGCCAACCCGGCCATTGCCGAGCGCTGTAACAGCGATGCGGCGATTGCCGCCCACTACCGCATTACCGAGAAGCAGGGCCCCCAGACCCGCCAGCGCGATCTGGTACTTTGGCGCCATGATGGTCGCATCGCCCATCAATACCCCCAGCGCGACATCACCGAACTGTGGGAATACAACACGGCTGGACACCCCCGGCTGCTGCGCAGCTTCGACGCCTATCAGCGCAGTATTGAATATGCCCCCAATGAGATTCCCAATGCGGCCAGCCCCGACGACTGGTCGCGCAAACAGCAGTTGATCGCCAATTCACAGATTGCGGCTATGCAGCAGCAGGCAAGCCGCGGTGAGGGCTGCGAGCAACGCAGCGACTACACGCTGGATGAAAACGGCGCCCACAGCGACTTACAGTGGCTACCGCAACAGCGTCTGATTGCCGAGCTGCACTACCAGCGCGGCAATTACGAAGAGCATTGGACACTGATGTCGGTCAATCGCGATGCCAAAGCCGTAGCGGCTTTCTTTGCCGAACGAGACGCCTTCCAGAGCACCGACTACAGCGATATTGGCGATAACGAGAGCGATCCCTTTTTGAGCAAAATGATCAATCTCGGTTTTATCTCCCACGGCGCTTCAGGCATCTACAACAGTCAGGGCCAGGATATCGGTCACGGCCATAATCATTGACGTCAGGGCACCAGACACTGGTGCCGCCACTGCCCGGCGCGGTCGCGCTGATAGCGGTAACGCCGGTGCAGACCATCAGGGCTGGCGGACCAGTGCTCCAGCCAGTCGACCTGCAATCGAAGCCCTCGGGCATTGGGGCTGAAGGGAATATCGTCAGCGGTATGAGCGCGACGCAAGTCATCAATGCCAGCCGCTAAATCGTCCTCGTCAGCCAGCTCGCTGCTTTGCGGCTGGCACTGCGCATAATAGTGATCCAGCCATTTGCTGCCGTCGGGCTTATGCTGCCAGTGACGGCGCATTTCGTCCTCCTCAAGCAACTGCCAAGCCCCACGCAGTCGGTACTGACGCATCTGCGACGGCCAGAACAACAGTAGTTCACTGTGACCACCGGTCATCAGCGCTCGCCACTTTGGCGAACTGTCGTTGATGAAGATCACCGGCCCACGCTCAGCCAGTTCACGCAACACCAATGTCCGTAGGCTAAGCTCGCCATTTTCAACCGTTGCCAGCGTGCAGGTTTTAGCGGCAGCGTCCCCTTCCGTCATCGCCTGTTGATAGTGTTCGCGCAATGCCTGTAAGGGCTTGTCGTGCTGAGCGATCATTGCCGTTCTCCCCGTCTTTTGGCGGGCAGTATGGCCCATCGCTGATTCCTCACCAAGGTGCCCGCTCCACAGATGCTTGACTTTTGCCCTCGACAATATACTGTATATTTATAAGGGGTATCCATTTAGCTCCACCTCTCATTTATTCCTCCTTAGCCTTCCTCACAACGACGTTCTCGTAAGTCACCGGTTCAGTTGCAACAGCCTGC
>Ga0208568_1000334_pt1 | contig 18597 bp, 18 predicted proteins | sample DeeseametaMP2969_FD_184165 | JGI IMG/M metagenome (GOLD analysis project Ga0208568, IMG submission 184165) | Marine microbial communities from the Deep Atlantic Ocean - MP2969 (SPAdes) | ecosystem: Environmental > Aquatic > Marine > Oceanic | place: South of Funchal, North Atlantic Ocean... | reverse complement strand
CATCTTATTTGAAAGTGTAAGGTGTTTGCTAACACCTATAATAATTTCTTTAAGCTCTTGGTCTTTAAGCCGTGCCATTTGTCTTGCAATCGACTTTCTAGACGAGCGATTATTGTAGTTCTTCCAAAAGATTCTTTCATAGTAGCCTGAGAGTAAAACTTTATGTTTCTGTGTTAGCTTATAGCTGTTCACAAACGAGAAAAGTTCATCAGTATGAGAATTTCTAAAAAGATGGGTGATGATTGTGGTTTCCACTGTGGAAGTGTCATCAACGCATTTACGGTAAGTTTTAAATGTATGGAGTGCTCTTAGGGCGTAGTCGTTTGCCAAGTCAAAGCTAATCGATTGCTGCAAGTTTTGTAGGTTTTTATCTTTCGTATTGCAGAAGTTGTCTAATACAAGACGCTGAATATGCGCAGCATTTAAAAAATCTTGAAGCAAGGCGCTTCTTTTAGACATTTTTTCCAAGAAGATTCGTTTATTATTTCGCTCTTTCTCGCTAAAAATAGGGAAGGCCTTCTTAAACCACTTCACACTCTTAGCAGATTCACTAAGATCAATGTAGAGTATGCCGATGTTGAAGCCTGCCTCAGCCTTAACGCTTTGGGGGTAGTGGATATCATAAAAGATCTTTTTATAACCTGTAATTGCCCCTTCTGTATCTCCTTTCTTATTCATCTTTTGAAACTTGCCAAAGAGCAGGGTCGCAAGAATTACTTCAGCCTTCTTAATCTCCGCTTTTTGGAAACCAAGCTTTCCTTTTTGCATTTCGTTAACAAGTGTTGCTAGCAGATAAGGCTTCTTTTGAGCAATAGATAGATCCATCCATTGTTTAAATAGCTTGCGATGCGTTTCCTTATCCTTGGGGTATGCTTTTATAAAATTATTCAAGCTTACTTCAATATTCTTGTGATCAGATCTTGAAAGGTAAATTGCGAAAAGCTTTTGGTGGACCTGTGGGGATTTAGGATCTTTTGGCCATAACTGTAGAAACTTAGTATAGGCATAGATCAACTCATCCTTCTCTCTTTCCTTGGAAAATTTGGAAAAATCGATGGATGAAAAAATACCATCAATGGCCTTTCTATTCAGATCCATCTTTGAAGGTGTTTTTAATTGGGTTTCAAGCGCTAGTTTGTAACTTTTAAGAGCCTTTTGGAACTCTTGTACTGAATATAATGTTTCGGCCGTAAAGAACCGGTACATGGCCTCATTCTGCTTGTCTAAGATTGAAAGATAATCAAAGTAAGCTTCAAGGTTTGAAAGTCTTTTTACATCGTAAGAGGAGGCAACTTTATCAAAGTCTTTCTTTAGAATCATTTGTTCATCTCTACTTTTTGCAGAGATCTTACGCACGGCCTCTTCTTGTTGATACTCATTGAGTTTTATCAAAGTAAGATCTTTTGCGATGTTGAAAAGCTTAGAGTCTCGCTTGTATTGGTTATAAAAATCGAACTGAAACAGTCTCAGGTCTGCTAGCTGCTCATCTTTTTTCTTTTGATCGAAGTTGTCTTCAGCTAAAGTAATTAGCTGCTCTGTTTCATTAAAAAAACCTTTTTCTGACGTTTTTCTTGCGAACCTTGTCAGAGCGTTGTAAGGGTTTTTATCGTACTTCATAACAAACGCAATACCTCTATTAATTTGCTTACCTATAACATAGAAGGAAACAAGAGACTGCATGATTTGTTCTCTGAAGTCGATGTAGTTCTTTTCAAAGCTCAGTTTATAGCCTTCCTCGAGGCGATTTATTGCGTGGTCGAATTTATGAGTTTTTAGCAAGCACCAACCATAATTATAAAGATTTTTTGTATGCCACTCATCAGTGTTATTATGAATTATTTGCGAATAAATACTTACGGCCTTATTATACTTTTTATTGTTATAATAATACTCGGCCAGTGATGTCATCGAGAGATACCACACTTCACTTTGTTTTCTTGATAGTTTTATTGCCTTTGTTAAATATCCAAGCTCTCTATTGTCATAAGCGTAATCTCTAGAGTTTAGGGCAAGTGTGTGGTAGATAGCCGCCTTATAACGCGTGCGCGGATAGCTTCTAATAATGCTTAAACCAAACTTTCTGGCCTTCTCATACTTTCTTAGAGTTGTTGCAAAGGCTTTCTTTCGAGGAATCTTTTGGCCTTTCGTGCTCATATCCAAGAATTTTCGGTTCTCTTTTTCTTTGTAGAGTTTAATCTTCTCTGTAAGAAGTTCAAATTGGCGGTAGAGGAGGTGATCTGTTTTCCTCTTAACCATATTGATCGTTTTTTCTTCCTCTTCAATGAGTTTTAAGAGGTATTCCCATCTGGATACCTTGCTGGGCTCGGCCTTTTTCGCGTATACAGACGAAGTCTGGAGGAAGCTGAAAACTAAGAATAGAAGAAGCTTCGACATTAATAGTTTCCTTGAACTATAAACTTAAAATCCGTATAACCTGCCAATGCAGAAGTGTGCATTACTCCTTGCATGGCCTTATATGGAAGGGTTTTATGTAAAACTAAGTTTATGGATTTAGCTTTTTTACTCTCATCCGTAGATGCTATTTCTCGCTTGTTCTTAAGGAAGTCGTAAAGCGGATCAATCTTGTTGCCGTCAGTTGCTCTTCCTATTTTCTTGTTTTCGCACCAAATGTTGGCGTCTTTATCAACTTGAAGGATAATTGCATGAGCACCAAGATCTCTCGCTTTTGAATCAGGTATGACCAATGACTTAACTAGATCAAGCTTTAGGTTTGTGGCGTTATAGCTCTTTAGTAGGAAAACCAAAAGGATTACTAGGATATCCAAAAGGGAGGTGATATCCAGCTCCATTGGCTCCGCTTTTTCTCTCTTTCTTGTAAAGGTTCTTTTCATACTAGTCTCTTAGTTTTGTGTTTCGAAAATTATTTTGTCGAACAATACTTTCGAAGGATATCTTCTCTTTTTCTCATCTACGGCCGTAACAAAAACATCTGCCTTTAGAACTTCCCGGGTGTGATCAATAACCTTGACTATCTTGTGGTATTCGTAGTTGCTGTTCGGCTTAAGTATTGCGCTGTTCTCTTCAGGATGTTTATTCTTCAGTTCTATTAAAACGTCGTTTAAAGCTTGAAGATTGGTTGTTTTAATTTTTTTATAGACATTGCCATCTACACCGGTTTTTACAACAACATCTTGATTGCTGATCTCAAGGGTAAGGTTTAGCGGTTCTTTGTCGGGCTTGGGTTGAGTCAGCGTGGTGGTAATGGGCGCATCACTTCCAATCTCGTAAATGTCCAAGAATTGGGCGGACATTAGAAGGAAGAATATAAAAATAAAAATTGCATCAAGAATTGGAATCAAATTCAATTTGGGCATTTTATTTAGTTTTTTGCGCTTTAACATTGTTGCTCCTACGCAGCTTCGTTTTGAGGCTGTGGTGCTGCGTTTTTCTTGCTGGAGAGAAGGTCAACAAGCTTTACAGATCCCTTTTCCATCTCCCCAATAATCTTTTCGGCTTTTGAACTTAAAATTGAATGGGCGACCATGATTGTGATGGCACTAATAAGTCCAAATGCTGTTGTGTTCATCGCTTTAGAAATACCCAACGCCAATAGTTCAGCTTTAGAGGCTGCATCTGCCGAAGCAACCGCTGCAAATGATTGAATCAGTCCGTATATTGTACCAAGTAGTCCTATTAGAGTTGATACGTTTGCGACAAGTGCAAGGTAGTTAAGTCTCTTCTCAACATGTGGCATCGCTTCTAGCATGGAAACCTCAAGTGCATCTTGAATTTGCTCTTTTGATTGGTTAGCCCTTTTAAGCCCATTTTTCATGACATTCGCAAGTAGGGATTTGGAGCCCGCACAACTTTGAATTGCACTTTGAACCTGATTGGTAAGGACACTTTTCTTTATGTCATTTAAAAGACTAACTCCGTCTATGTCGTACTTTATAAGGGATTTGAATCGCTCAATTGCCACTGCCAAACCGAAAACCCAGATGCCGAGAATTATCCACATGAATACTCCGCCATCATCCATGAATTTTGCAAACTCTTGAACAAAGTTTAAGTCTTGTGGCGTTTTTTGCTGGACTGTGTTTTGAAGTTGATCTGCAGGTATTCCATTGTTTTCCATTGCTCTCTCTCCTGATGGCTTTAATTATCTTAAAAATTTAATGTCTTGAATCATTTCTCTATCGAAGCTTTTTCTTTGAAGAAGATTTCTTTCAAATGTTTTTCTTCTTCTTTCCTTAACTGATAAGTCTCCCGGTGCAACAATCGAGCCCTTGATCTCCAAGTCACCCAAGTCAAATTTCTCATACTCTTTATACTTGTAGATGACCTTTTTCTTTGCAAAGGCGACTGGGGATATAAAGAGTAGTGTTATAAGTAATAACTTCATCTTCTTTTCCTTTGAGTTTTAACTTTGCAGTTTGATTCAAGGCCGAAAGAATAATCGCCTAGTTCATCCGCCCAAAATGCGTTGTTGAATTCCCATTGCTCTTGGTATGGCTTTCTTTCAACGTTCTTATCACTACCTCTTGCTCTCTGAGTCTGAAGACTCTCTCTTTTGTAGACTAAGTCTCTTTGCTTTGCTAATACTTCCAGTTTTAGGTTGAACATGTCCTTAGAAAGCTTATGGGTTTCATTAATGAACTTGTACATTGAGACCTTGACGTAGTGATTGATCTGCTCTTTTATATCTCTTTGAGAACTCAGGAGTTTTTCCATGTTTGCATCTTTGTGGTCGTGAAAGATTTCCGTATTTATTGCATAGAGAGATTTTAAATCAAGGCTATACTTCACACGTCTGCTTACTTGAGTTATGAGATTTCTAAGAAACCGATGTTCTTTTTCTGAGTCAACTATGGGTTTAAACATTAACTTGTAAAAATAAAGATCTTCACCTTGGGAAGTTAGAACCTTTTTAAGAGCCTCACTCTTTGGTTTGTACTCTTTGTAGAAACGATCAATTATGCTTAGTGCGTCAGGGTATAAGCATAATTGGTAGTAATTGAGTGCCTTTAGAACTTCAGCTTCTGGCATAAAATAGCTTTCAAGAAGTGGAGATCTGTACGTTATTAAAAGACCAAGTGATCTGTTGTAATTTCCAAGGTAGTAGTATGACCAAGCTTTTTCTAGGAGAATATATGGCCACTGGATTGATGTTTTAGGAACGTCCTCATAATGGCGAATCGCTTTTTCGAACTCACCTTGTTTAAAGTAGAGTCTTGCAATATTGATTATACACGATTCCTGGATTACAGAAAAATAGTTTTTAAGCTTTTTCTCTTCAACATCCTTTCTTTTCTCTGCTTCCTTTGCACACATCTTGAATACTTTGACAGCTTTATTGTATTGCTTATCGAAGTGGTATGCGGTCGCTTTAACTAAAAGTGCTTCAGGGAAAAGTCTGTTACTAACTGGTATTGATTGCAGTCTACGGTGAACATATTTGAACTTTTTGAGATAAAGATTTCTTTTGGCCATGATTAGGTCAGTAGTGGGTATCTTTAGCTTTCTAAGCTCGAGATCATTGTAAGTATTAAAGTAGTAGGTGCCTGTCTTCAAAACCAGCATTTTTAAGATCTTTTGAACCTTTTTGGGAGGCGTCTTGTATTTATACTGTCTCGCCAACTCATCAAGGGCAGTGAAGTAGTTCTGGTTGTTATAATTTTTAATCGCCTTATAGAGCACTGGGTCTCTCTGTGTCTTAGTTTCGACTTTTGCCTGAAGTGGCATTAAGTAAAAGGCGAGTAAGAAAAGTAGGAAGCACTTCAAAAGGAAACCCCCATGCTGAACACTAAGTCATTACTCTGTTTCCAGTCGTTGGCAGTAGGTCTTTCGGCTGATCCTGCCTGAAAGTTTGTATTGATATACTCGACACCTAAATGCAATCTTCTATTTATGTGGAATTTTAACCCTGACTTTAATTGAATTGGTGTGAAAGTTTCGCTTTCAAACTGGCTTGCAATCCCAGGGTTAACTACTTTTTCCAAGTTTGTTTCCATTTCGTAAGTACCTGTCCCCAGTCCAAAGTACCAGTCAAAGTAAAAGATTTTATTAAAGGTATTTATCTTTCCGTAGAATGGGGACCAAATCAAAAAGAGGGACGTGGAGGTTAATGGACGTCTAATAAAAGGTTCCAGTCCATTTACAGCTTTAACATTTTCGTATGCACTATTGTTTGAACTACCATATTGAGCGTGGTTGATCTCTATACCTAGCTCTTCATTGAAGAAGTAACCAAGCCGAATCTGTCCTGCTGTTGTGTCTTGAAACTTACTTGCATCATTGCTTAGGTAACCAATGTCAAAGTAAATTGTCTTAGTTTTTGGGTAAATCTTATTTTGAAGTACATATACTTTTTTGTCTGGGTCTAACCATAAAAAATCATATAGGTCTGTTTCTTCTGCGTAAGTAGATGACACTACCCCAAAGGATAGTGCCATCGTTAGAATTAGTTTTATTGTTGTTTTACTCATCCCTGCTTGTTACTCCTCAACTTGGTAGTTAACTTTTATGTCCGCACCCGCTTCTGGAATAGTTTCGAACTTGATTGTGTTGTTTTCAGCATTGTAGCTCCAACCACTGTCCCATTTAACACCATTCACTAGGACCTCAATTTTAGTTGGGTCATAAGGTGTTTTCGAAAGTGGGAAGTTGTCAGCAAGTTCGGCAATTTGAGTACCTAGGTCTTTAAGAGTCACGTGGAAGTCGTCGTTAATGTCTGCAATTTGACCACCAGTCATTCTAGACATCTCTTGGTATCTTTCGTATTGAGCACTGCTTCGACCATGTCTCGTGTTTACAATTGCATAAGTCTTTACTAGTCCTGCATTCTCTTTCCACTTAGTAAGTTGTGACAGGTGATTTTCAAGAGTTTTATCAGACTGATCTGGCTCATCTGAAACATACACTACAATATAGTAAGCATCATCACGGAACTTTTGTTGAGCAACACCATTGTTGAAGATAACATTTGTAAAGTTCTCAGAGGCCTTAATACCTTTCTCTCTTGGGTAACCACGAGTCCCTACTTTGATAAGTCTCTCAAAGTCTTGCATGAATGCTGACTTGTTTTGGGTCATTTTCTCAGAAGTAAGCTTCTCAAGAGATTCTTTAGTTGTATCAGTGATTGTATTTCTATTTGTATCAGTTGTTACGATACCCATTTTAAAATCAATTTTCTTTTCAACAAAGTCATTGATGAAAACGTTGAAGTTATAGGCCAAATCGTTTTGCTCATCTCTCATTGAACCTGAGTCATCAACCACCCATAGGATATCGATTTTTGTCTTCCCATCTTTTTGGGTATGCGAATCCGAAACATTCTCAAGAATAACACCTGGCTCTTCTGGATCTGTACCATCACCGGGGTTAGTTCCGTCACCAGGGTTAGTTCCGTCACCAGGGTTTGTACCATCACCAGGATTTGTACCATCACCAGGATTTGTACCATCACCAGGATTTGTGCCATCACCAGGGTTAGTACCACCACCAGGATTTGTACCGTCACCAGGATTTGTACCGTCACCAGGGTTTGTACCGTCACCAGGGTTAGTTCCGCCACCAGGATTTGTGCCGTCACCAGGATTTGTACCATCACCAGGATTAGTTCCACCACCTGTAGGAGGCTCTATTAAGTCCGATGGCCCTTGAGGAACCGGAGGCAGTTGATCTTGGTACTGATCCATGTAAGTGTCAAAAATTTCCTTCTCGTAAAATTCTTCTTCCTGACAAGACGAAAGAAGAACCATTGAGGCACCTAGCAAGAACAATGTTTTTAGATTTTTTGTTTTCATAACCATTCCTATCGAAAGTTATAGGACCATCATTTAGTTCTTTTTAGAAAAATGAAACTCCGGAAAAAAGTTCTGAAGACGCATTAATTCAGGTGTTTCAAAAAAATAAATGATGATTTTACTTGGTCGACACTTGTTTTCTTTTCGAGGGACGTTCCGGTTCAACATACGTACAGCTTGAAAACAAATGAATTAATCGGAAGTATGTTAGGTACTTGTATTATGCACTCAGGTGCTCACTGAATTCAATGCTCTTAACTATTTAAAACGGCAAAACAGCCTGAAATCGGTAAATTAGGGGGTATCTTTTTCCCTTGTTTTGCTAAAATTTTAAAAAAATTAACTGACAAAAATATCTGTCGATATGGATATAGATGTTAAGTTTTAAGAAAAAGTTAAATTTTTTTTCGTCTAAAGAGCAATTTATTAATTGGTTCTTTACCCATCCAGACCACCGCTGGATTCTCTCCGATAGATATATCCAGGCAAATATTTTAGACTTCTTTGATACTTTTCCTTTAAAAAAAATTAATAAAATTTATGAGACTCAGGAGGTCACTCTTCACCCTTCTAGTGGAATGTTTGCATGTAGTGTGCAGAATTCATCTAAAAGTGTGATTATTGTTTTCCCTGAATTAAAGAAGTTTTTGGGGGCTCCGTTCCCAGGTTGGGCACATGCGGTTCTTGCACATGAATTTGGTCATCTCTACCATGAACATGGCAAGAAGTGGATTGATCCATTGGAAGCTCAGGTTGAAGCTGATAGCTTTGCAATTGAGCTTGGCCACATGGAACAATTGGCAAACTTTCTAGAAGAAAGGCCAGAGTCTATAGAAAAAAGAACTAGATTAAGCTATCTAACCAGCAAATATTTTCAAAACCACTAAAGGCACTCTGTCTTTATATAGCTATCTGCAGAGGCATCGATCATTATTTCTTTCTCAACCTGGTCAGAAAAGTTTTGATTTATGATTATATGCTTTTCATCTTTCTGAACAATCTTCCACACAATGGCTGAGTCGGGCTTTTGAACGCAATCACCAATTTCAAGTTTTCTTTCATTACAGGCACTTAATCCGATTAATAGTAAAGCAATGCTCAAAGCTTTCATTTATTTCCCCTTTTTGTATAATTATAGCTAAAAAAAAGGAGAGGTTAATGGCATTTTGGGAAATTTTTAAAAAAGAAGTAGAGGACTCAGGCCATAGCCAACTCCGAAATGAGTTAAGGGAAGAATTGCCTGAACTTTCTGATGAGAAAGCAACCGAAGTCGCTTGCATTGCTGGTCTTATGGCCAGAGTGGCATATGTTGACTTTAAGCTGGAGGATCGAGAACTAAGTCATATTAAGTCCTCTTTGAAAGAATGGACTAACTTAGAGGATGAAGTTGTCCAGAGAATATCTGATGTTGCCATTAGACATATCCGGGAGTTGGCGGGACTTGAAAATCATTTATATGTGTACCCACTTAGAGAGATTCTGGATAAACAACAGAGATTTAACATTGTCGAGGCACTATTCGCTCTTGCTGCTGCTGATGAAGTCGTTGAAAATATTGAGTCTGAGGAAATAAGGCTAATTGCTAGTGGACTTGAGCTTTCTGATCAACATTTTCTTGCGGCCAGGGCCAAGGTTATTGGGCATTTAAAGGCCTTGCAAAAATAACTGCCTAGCTCCAGCCTCAACATTAACTTCGTGTATAATTAAAAAGTGTTTATTAACTTTATGGGAAAATCACAAGTATGGGACACTCTGCCAAAAAACAAAAGACGATAACAAAATCTTATGGAAAATTTGATTCAATAGATGGATCTCATCCTTTTAAAGCGGCCGTCCCTGAGGGCTTTATTGATTACCCTGCTCGAATTAGAAGAGGTGGTAAGGTGGCCTTTTTTAATTACGGTCTTGCTAAGGAGATGGGCCTCATCCCAGTATCTCATCAAGAAAAAATGGATAAGGAGCTTGAAAATAAGCTTTTAGAGACCTTTGGAATTGTGATTATTAATGAATTTGACCAAATGAACGGCAAGAGGTTCAGTAAGAAGGATCTTAAGCCTGGAAAGTATATGGCAACCAGGTACTTGCAACTCCAGCATGAGGACAAGACTGGTAGAACTAGTGGTGATGGGCGCTCCATTTGGAATGGCCAAATCAAGCATAAAGGTGCAACTTGGGACATTAGCAGTTGTGGGACTGGAGCGACGGCCCTAAGCCCTGCTACCGCAAAACACAATCGATTCTTCGAAACTGGAGATCCTACTATTAGTTATGGTTGTGGTTATGCGGAGCTAGATGAAGGTCTTTCGACTGCACTCTTTAGCGATATCTTTCATCGAAACAAAATAAGCACTGAGCAAACATTATGTGTCATAGAGTATGAAAAAAACTACTCCATCAATGTCAGGGCACATGGATCTTTATTTAGGCCATCTCACTTCTTTGGATATCTAAAGCAGGGCAACTACGCAAATTTGAAGTCCAGCATCGATTACTATATTGATAGTCGAAGAGAAGATGACTCGTTTAGTAACTGCCCAAAGGGTAAGAAGAAATATGACTACCTTCTCGACTACATATGCAAAACATTTGCAAATGTTACAGCCGTTTTTGAGGATGAATATATATTCTGTTGGTTGGACTGGGATGGAGACAACATTTTGATGGATGGTGGGATTATTGACTATGGCTCTGTCCGCCAGTTTGGTCTTTTTCACCATGAGTATCGCTATGATGATGTTGAAAGGTTTTCTACCAATATTTTGGAGCAGAAAGAAAAGGCTAAAAGAATTGTCCAAACATTTATTCAGTTAGTGGATTACTTGAAAACAGAAGATAAAAAACCGCTTGATAGTTTCAAAAAGCATCAAGTCCTTGAGAAGTTTGAAGAGGTTTTTAATCAAAGAAAGAATTATAACTTGCTAAAAAAAATGGGGCTTGGTGAAGGTGCGATTGAAGTGTTGCTTACCAAACACTCTGGCTGCGTCGAGGACTTTAAAAAAGTTTTTTCTTACTTTGAGCGAGCGAAAAGCTCCAAAGGTCTTTCACGTGTAAGTGATGGAGTTTCATGGGACGCTATTTTTTGTATGAGAGATCTTTTGCGTGAATTGCCACAAATTTATTTGTCTAGAGACGAACATATCAGTGATTTGGAGTTTATAGAGATAATCCGGTCTAATTATGCCACTGAGCGAGATCTTGAAATTAACTCATATAGGAAAAGAAGAATAAGAGAATTTCAGGACTTGTACTCAAAATTGATTGAATTTTCATGCAAGGAGGATGGCACTCCAAAAGAAAAGCGTCTTTTGGAAATGACAATGCGTTCAGCTGTGATTAATAAAATGGAAAGAGTTACTGGAGATGCTATTTCGCTTATTGTTGACTTAATTATGAAACAAAGAAAGAAATTAGGCAGCGATGAGGTATATAAACTATTTAAAAAATTCTCATCCTTTCAGACAATGGATCCTTCTGGTCAAAGTATTCCAAATAAGAAGTTTTGGAGCAGCAATCTCATGAGGCAATTTTATGAAATCGTTAAGGAGCGCAGAGAGGGAATATGAAGCTAGCCCTTTATAGTGGCGGACACGATTTCGAAAATTTAGGCATGGATAAAGCTCTACTAGATGCAATTGGTAAGAAAAACCCCAAGTTTGCTTTTATCCCCTCATGCTCCTACTTGAGCCATCTCGAATTTAGAGAGTTTGTCTCCCAGTACCGCAAACATAAAGTTAAGAAATTTATACACTTTCCAATCGACACACCCTTTAGCAGTGTAATGAAGGAAGAAGTCTTTAGTGGGGATGTTATTCACCTTTCGGGTGGAAACACATTTTACTTTTTAAAGCATCTACGAAAATCGAAAATGCTCTCAGAGCTAAAAAAATTCGTGGAACGTGGGGGAGTCTTAACCGGTCTTTCTGCAGGTGCTATTATCATGACTAAAAATATAAATACTGCGAGTTTTCCTTCGTTTGATCGAGATGAAAATGAAGATAACGTCAAAAACCTAAAGGGGATGGGACTTGTGAATTTTGAGTTCTTTCCACATTATAAAAATTCTACCAGATATGATAGAGAACTTTTAAGCTACTCAAAAACCTCGAAACGGCAAATCTATGCTTGCCCTGACGGTTCCGGAATCGTTATGAATGAGGGGCGGAAGACATTTGTGGGGAAGTGTTACTGCTTCGTCAATGGTGAGAAAATTCTGTTGTAAAGCATTTGTTGAGCTTGAAATATCTTCTACTTTTATAGGACCATTTTTTATAAGTATGTGATCTTGATATAACTTCGGTAAATAACTTACTGGAGGAAATATGAAGGTTTTATTATTAATGTTTGCTTTGCCACTTTTGGCAACAGCTGGGGTTCCCGAGGAAAGGGCCATTCCCATTGAGCATGTCTATATTCCTAGTGGCTTTGATGACAATGACAATGTTGAAATCGTTATAACGGGATTCTTGCCGAATTTATGTCACAAGTCTCCTTCGGCCAGTGTAAGTATTACAGAAGGACAAGTTGATATCAAAATGACTTCTTTGTATTATCATGAGAGCAATCCATTCTGCCCTGAAATGGTTGTGCCTTTTACCGAAACGGTTCAACTTGGACTTATGTCGGCTGGCGAGTACAACGTAAGCATAAATGAAAATAGTGAGTTTGCTTCTTCGTCTTTACTGAAGGTGGCAAGGGCATCAAGCTCGGCGGTTGATGAACATCATTACGCGTATGTAGACTACGTTGACAAGCAACCAGGCAGTAATTTGGTGAAACTGAAGGGCTATCACGTAAGTGATTGTTTTGTTCTGGATTCAATTGATTATTATACCAATGGAAAGGATACTTATTCAGTTTTACCTAAACTTAAACAAGTTAAGGAAATTTGTCCTTTAAAAATGACCCCATTTGAGTATGAGTTTGAAGTCCCACAAGAGCTTAATATTCCAAAGGTTCTCCTACATGTAAGAACTTTAAATGGGAAGTCCCATAATACGATATTTGTTAATCCAACTAAATAATAACGAAAAGAATTTCCGCTCTAAAGGTAGCCATTTTTTATCCGATAAATTTATTAATTTAAAGGATTTGAAATGGCTATCTCAAAAGAAGATTTTGCTAAACTTATAAAGTCGGCCGTAGCCAATGGTGTGAGTGATATCCATATTAGGACAAATGAAAGACCATGCTTTAGGCTTAGGGGAGATCTCGTACCTGTTAAAATTAACCCATACACTTATGACGATGTTATTGATGTCGCCAGAATTGTGATTAAGGATGAAGAAACTCGCAACCAAGTGGAGGAGTTAAAGGAACTGGATGGCTCATTCGCAATACCTAAATTATGTCGACTTAGGTACAACTATTTGCGCTATCAAGGAAAAGCAGGTCTGATTTTAAGAATTATTGATGCAACAATTCCTTCTTCAGAGGATTTGAAGTTGCCACCTGTAATTAATAAAATAGCACTTGCTCATAAAGGGCTCGTGTTGGTGACAGGTGCGACAGGCTCAGGGAAGTCTTCAACTCTTGCAGCAATGATAAATCATATCAATGAAAACGAAGCGGTACACATCCTTACTCTTGAAGACCCTGTTGAATTTATTCATCCAGTTAAAAAGGCCAGAATTACCCAAAGAGAGATTGGTGAGGACACCGATGACTTCGCTAGTGCTCTAAGGTCGGCCTTAAGACAGGATCCTGACATTATTTTAATTGGGGAAATGCGGGATGCGGAAACGATTTCGATAGCTATTAAAGCTGCTGAAACTGGCCACTTGGTATTTGGTACGGTGCACACGACAGATGCCTTAAATACTGTCGGTAGACTAATAAGTATGTTCCCGCCTGAGGAGCAAGATGCTGTGCGGGCAAGAATCGCAGACAATTTATACGCCACTGTAAGCCAAAGGCTTCTTAAAACCAAAGACGGAAAGGGAAGAGTTGCAGCACAAGAAATCATGATTACCTCTCCCGGGATACGTGAGGCAATTCAAGACCCAAATAAGATCGAAGAAATTTATACTTACATTCGAAAGGGTAAACAGGGTGTGGGGACACAAAGTTTTGACCAGCATATTACCGATTTATATAAGGCCGGGAAGATAAGTATTGAAGAGGCCAGAGCAAACGCATCGTCACCAGAGGATTTTGAGAGAAATCTAATGTTTGGAGATGAAGAATAATCCTGTCATTTCTTTTGTAAGAATAGTGTCCAAGATGAACCATATCAGTACTAAGCTATTGAATTTTTGGATGGTGCAAAATCGCACCATCCCACATGCCTACATTCGGTCCTTTTTTAGATAAGAATTTTAATTGTAATTTGAAGTTCATTTTGGTCTTATTTAGTCAGGAGAACAAAATGAAATACTTTGTTGCAATCTTTTCGCTTCTTTCCACTTGCGTATTTGCCAAAACCTTCACAGTCATGTCCTACAATGTTCAGAACTTGTTCGACTCCAAACATGACGTTGGCAAAGATGACTATACCTACTTGCCACTTTCACTCAAAAGTAGCTCTCCTGAAGTACAGAGGCAGTGTAATCTTATTCAGAATGAATATTGGAGAGAGTCCTGCCTTAAAACAGACTGGAGCAAGCAGGTTGTTAATGAGAAAATCTCAAATCTTTGTAAGGTTATAGCATCCACTTCACCTGAGATAGTTTTTTTACAAGAAGTTGAAAATAAATCTATCTTGAAGAAGATGTTTGATTCCCCTGCTTGTGGAAAGGACTATAAGTATTTATCTCTTTTAGAAGGGCCAGACTCTAGGGGCATTGATGTGGCAGTGGCCTCCAAGTTTCCTATTGTTTCTGAAAAGCTTCACAAAGTTGATCTCGAAGGAATTGCAAAGCCCACTAGAGGGATACTTGAGGTCAAGATCAATATTAATGGGAAATCTCTAACGGCCTTTACAAACCACTGGCCAAGCCAGGCCAATCCATCAATGGCCAGGTATAAAGCAGCAGAACTTCTCGTTGAAAGAGCATTAGGGGTGAATTCTGATATAGTCGTCGCAGCAGGTGATTTTAATACCACTTCCTCCGATAGTCCAAATGGCATCAACTTAGTTGTAAGACCACATACATTTGATTCAGAGTTAAAAGCACGTGAATCTGGAGTGAGAGTTTTTCCAGGTAGTCACTGGTATCGTGGACACTGGGGAAGTTTGGACAAGATGTTTGTCTTTAAACAGGCCAGTGGTAAGATCATTCCCGATTACAAATCATTCCGAATTTTATCTGCAGATTGGATGTTGAGAACTAGAAAGTGGACTGACTATGATACAGGTGAAGTGAGCTTTCATGAGGTGCCCAACTCATTTTCATGGAAAAATAGGCAGGGTTTTTCTGATCACCTGCCTTTAGTTATGAAATTTTCTTATTGAGCTGCTTTAAGGGGAATTGGCCTTACCTTTTCCCTTCTTTCTTTTAATAGAATTTCTTCAACTTTCTGAACAAATGCCTCGCCATTAAAAGGCTTTGCAATAAAGTACCTAACTTCCTTTTCCAAGGCCTTCGCGATAGTGTCTTTGGTGAAGTTTCCGGACAAAAACAAAAATGGTGTTCTAAGGTTTTTATCATCCTTAGATGACCTTAAGTGCTTTACGAAGCTAAGTCCGTCCATTTTTGGCATCTTAAAATCTGAAATGATTAGATCAAATTTTTGGTTTTGTGCCTTTGTGATTGCTCGGTGTCCGTCCTCTGCCTCAACAATGAAATCAAAGCAATCCATAGAGTGTAGAAACTCTTTAAGCATCTCTCTGATATCTGCCTCATCATCGACAATTAAAACACTGACTCTTTCCCCTGGTTTAACTGTAATAGGCATTTTTTAAATCCTTATTCTTGTTAGCGTTTCTTAATAATACTAAAGAAAAAAATTGGTGCCATCAATTTTAATATTTTGAAATTTTGTATACAATCAGCCCACATGAAGCTTACTAAAACACCTGTTTTCAAGACCTTACTGATGATGGCCCTTCCAATGAGTTGGGGAATTTTTTCCGTAATCGGATTTAATTTGGCCGATACCTATTTTATTGGCAACATTGGAAAAACTGAGCTTGCCGCAATAAGTCTGACTTTTCCTGTGGTGACCTTCTTTGCAAGCATGGCATTGGGTGTAGCAACAGCTGGATCTTCTATAATATCGAGAGCTCTAGGTAGAAAAGATTATGAACTTGTTAGAAGGTTAACATCAGACACTTTGATATTTGCTCTTCTGTTGGTCGTGATTTTTGTTTTTATCGGGCTTTGCACAATGGAGCCTGTTTTTCGCTTGCTTGGAGCAGACGATAAGCTCATGCCCATTATTAAAGATTACATGAGTATCTGGTATCCAGGAATGGTTTTTGTAGCTTTGCCCATGGCCGGAAATGGAGCAATTAGAGCACAGGGGGATACAAAAACTGCATCAATAATTATGATGGTTGCCGCGATTACAAATGTTATTCTTGATCCTATTTTAATTTTTGGTCTTGGACCAATACCATCCATGGGAATAAAGGGAGCAGCATGGGCAACTGTTATTGCTAGGGCCTTCACAATGATTGCCTCAATTGGTGTTCTTCATTTTAAATATAGAATGTTGGATTTTCGCTTTCCCAAAGCATCAGAGGCTATCTCTTCATGGAAAAAAATTCTCTTTATAGGCATCCCGGCTGCAGGAGCAAATATCATCACTCCGCTTGCTCTTAGTCTCTCAACTGCAATTGTTGCGAGGATGGGGCAAGAGAGTATTGCTGCCTTTGGGGTTGTTAGCAGAATTGAATCATTTGCTTTAATCTTTATATTAGCAGTTTCCAGCTCCATGGGACCAATTGTGGGGCAAAATTTTGGCGCCCAAAAAATAGATCGAATCAAAAAAGCTCTAAATTCAAGTATCATGATAGCCCTTGTTTGGAGTGCTTTTATGGCCTTTGCTCTCAGTAACTTTGGAAGTTACTTGATGCCGCTATTTAATGAAGACCCTGAAGTTGTGTCCTTGGGAGCGTTATACTTTCAAATTGTTCCAATATCTTTTGGCTTTTTGGGAATGCGTTTGATCGCCTGTTCTTCATTCAATGCAATGGGAAAACCATTTTCATCAACTTTATTGGTTATCTTTAATATGGTTGTCTTATATCTCCCTTTAGTATTCTTGGGCTCAAAGTTTTATGGAATGAAAGGAGTCTTCTACGCAGGAGCTGTTTCAAACTTAATTGCAGGTATTTTTGGATTTTACTTTATAAGGTCGGCCATAAGGCTACATGACGTTTCTTAGCGCAATCTAACATTTGCTGTCTTGCTATAGGTGATCTCACTATCTCCGTTTATAATTACACTTATCAAAAAATAAGAACACGGAGGTTCTAATGATTTTTAAGACTCTTTTGGCAGGGGTAGTGGCCTTGTCCGCTCATGCAACAACCCCTCTAGTATTTCCACCTTTGGATATCCACAAATTACATCAAAAAGAATTGGCGAATGAAAAACTTGGAGAGGCTCCGAGATTTGCAGTTGTAAGAAACGTTAGTGTTAAACCTCAGTCATTTGAGGAGAGAGATGGACTTTTAGTTTGGAAGCAGCGAGTCAGGGCTCTTAATGCAGTTTCTCTAAATTTTGCCTTTGAGAAGTTTAAACTAACGCCGAATGCAAGACTTTCAATTTATGCCACCGATTTCAGTGTGAGCGTCAGAGACTTTACAGCAGAAGACAATAATATCCATGGTGAGTTGTGGTCTCCAGTAATTTTGGCCGAAGATGTTACTATTGAACTGTCAATTCCTGAGTCGGAGCTTGATGAATTAGAGCTTGAACTTACGAGAGTCAATCAGGGCTTTAGAACATTTTCTCAAACCACTGAAAAGGCAGGCTCGTGCAATGTAGATGTTGTTTGCGAAGAAGGAGATGAGTGGCAAAAGGAAATCAATTCAGTAGGAGTTATTTCAACTGGAGGGAGCACTTTTTGCACCGGATTTATGGTTAATAATACATCAAATGATCGTACGCCTCTTTTTATGACTGCTGCACATTGTAGAGTTCGTGAGTATAATGCAGCCTCTCTTGTGGTGTATTGGAACTATCAATCACAACAGTGTGGTGGTTCAAGAAACGGTAATTTGGATCAATTTAACACTGGTTCTCAGTTCTTGGCAGCTAGTGCAAAGTCAGATTTCGCTCTAGTTAAGCTTTTAAATAACCCAGAACCTGAGTGGAATGTAACATATGCGGGTTTTGACGCTAGAGATTTAGATACTTCTTCCGCAACAGCAATCCATCACCCGGCCACTGATGAGAAGTCTATTTCTTTTGAATTTGACCCAACTACTACAACTTCTTATTTAAAAGACGAAGTTCCAGGAGATAGCACTCACATAAGAGTTGAGAACTGGGATGTGGGAACAACTGAACCGGGTTCATCGGGTTCACCACTATTTAACGCTGAAAAACGTGTTATCGGACAACTTCACGGCGGTTATGCTTCATGTAGATCTGCAACACCTGACTGGTATGGAAGGATACACACTTCTTGGGAAGGAGAAGGTGTTCCTGAGAAGAGGTTGGTTGACTGGCTTGACCCTGGAAAAACAGGGGACTTGATAACTGACACAATCGAGTAAAGTATAATTTGAGACCTCGATTCTCGGGGTCTCATTTTCCTGCAATGACATTTCGGTCCACATCTTTTAAAATATCACCTTCTATTAACGTACGATAAGTTGGGATAATTTTGGCTGACCTTAACCGCAATGACTTTCTTTTTGGTTTACTAAAACGTGGGTTCCTTTTCTACCTACTACTACTTTTCATCATGGGAGCTGCCAGGGTATTCTTTATATTTTATT